>ENA-OFCD01000056-OFCD01000056.1-metagenomes-genome-assembly--contig:-NODE-56-length-68855-cov-5.672311_pt1 | contig 68855 bp, 61 predicted proteins | sample MGYA00153392_OFCD01 | MGnify analysis MGYA00153392 | reverse complement strand
CACCGAACCTCTTCGTAAGCGCGAGCACGCCGGGCCCGGCCGATACCGTGCCATCGGCCCCAACCCCGTCGTTTCGTCTGTGATATACTCGGGGGTCGTGGACCGCATTGCTCCGCCGCTTTCGATCGGCGAACACGAGATCTGGCCGCCCGTCGTGCTCGCGCCGATGTCGGGCGTGACCAATCGCACCCTGCGTGCGCTCTACAAGCCCTTCGGCTTCGGGCTCACCGTTACGGAATTCGTCTCGTCAAACGCCCTGCAATATGGAGCGAAGCGGACGATGGAGATGATCGATCAGCACGGGGTCGAGAAGCCCGTCTCGACACAGCTCTGGGGAAACGATCCCGCGCTCATGGCGCATGCGGCGAAAGTCGTGCGCGAGTGCGGCGCCGATATCGTCGACATCAATTTCGGCTGCCCCGCGCCCAAAGTCACGAAGACCGAAGGCGGGAGTGCGTGTCTGCGTGACGTCGACCGTTGCGAGCGGATCATGAAGGCGGTGGTTGAGGCCGTCGATTGTCCGGTAACCATGAAGATGCGCCTCGGCTGGACGGAAAACGATCTCGCGTATCTCGAAGTCGGCAAACGCGCCGAAGCCGTCGGCATTCGCGCGCTGACGTTGCACGCGCGCACCGCGAAGCAGTTCTATCGCGGGACGGCCGATTGGGTACACATCGCGGCACTGAAGGCGAGCGTCGGCATTCCCGTCATCGGCAACGGCGATCTGAACGAACCGCACGAGGCGATTCGGCGCATGCGCGAGAGCGGTGTCGACGGCATCATGCTCGGTCGCGCGGTGCTCGGCAATCCGTGGCTCGTCGAAGGGATCCGCGATCTGCTCGACGGCCGCAGCGTCCGTCCGATGCCCAACGCCCCCGAGCGTCTCCGCTTCGCAATCGTTCACTACCGTACGATGGTCGACGAATGGGGCGAGTCGCGCGCGGTTCCACAGATGCGCAAGCACCTGGGTTATTATCTCAAAGGCTTCGAGGGCGCGAGTCAACTGCGCGAGCGGTTGATGCGTACGGAGACGGCGGCGGAAACACTCGGCATCGTGGAAGCGACGATCGATCGCCTCGATGCGACGGCGGTCGTCGCTGCGTGACGCACGAGAGCGGCGGTTTCGATCTCGGACGCTGGAGCGCGGCATTCGCCGTCGAGGATTCGTCGCAGCCAACGACGCCGCTCGATCTTTACGGTGCGCACGATGCTCGCGCGCTCTACGACGAGACGTACGAGAATTACAAATCGTTCGTGAACCCGCCGCTCGCGCGCGTCATGAAGCTCTCGGGTTCGCCCGTGGAAGTGCGTGCGCTCGGCTCGACGATCTGGGATCACAACGGGAAGGCCTATCTCGATTTTGCCGGAGGGTACGGCGTCTTCACGCTCGGTCATTCGCATCCGCGCGTCGTCGCGGCGGTGCGCGAGCAACTCGAACGGATGTCGCTCTCGGGGAAGACGATGTTCTCGCCGCTCCTCGGCCGACTCGCACGCGCCCTCGCCGACCTCGCACCGGGCGATTGCTCGATCTCTTTCTTCGCCAATAGCGGCACGGAAGCGGTCGAAGGTGCGCTCAAGCTCGCGCGCGCGGCGACCGGGCGCACGAAGTTCGTCGCGACGACGAACGCCTATCATGGCAAGACGGTCGGTGCGCTCGCGGTGAGCGGCCGCGATGCGTACAAGACGCCGTTCGGGCCGTTGCTCGGCGATATCGTGCACGTCCCGTATGGCGACGCCGCCGTGTTACCCGATGCGCTCCGCGATGCGGCCGCGTTCATCGTCGAGCCCGTGCAGGGCGAAGGTGGAATCATCGTCCCCCCGCTCGGTTATCTGCGCGCGGCGCGTGCGGCGTGCGATGCGTCGGGCGCGATTCTCATCGTCGACGAAGTGCAGACGGGGCTCGGCCGTTGTGGCATGCTTTTTGGGTGCGATCGCGACGGCGTCGTACCCGACGTGCTCGTGCTCGCGAAGGGGCTCTCGGGCGGCGTCGTACCGATCGGTGCGTTCGTGACGCGGCCCTCCGTATGGAATGCCGCGTACGCGAAACAGCCGTTGGTTCACACCTCAACCTTTGGAGGAAATCCGCTCGCGTGTGCGGCCGCGCTCGCCGCGCTCGCGGTCTTGCACGACGAAGATCTCGTCGCAAACGCGCGCGCGCGCGGCGAGCAGCTTCTCGCTGGCGTGCGTGCGATTGCAGCCGATTATCCCAGTGTCGTCCGCGAAGCGCGCGGGCTCGGATTGCTCGTGGGCATGGAACTCCAGAGCGAAGGCTACGCGGGCACGATCGTTCCCGAGATGTTGCGCGGAGGGGTGACCGCAGCGTGGACGCTCAACGCGCAACGCGTCATCCGGCTCGAGCCGCCGCTCGTCGTGACCGCGGAAGAAATCGAACGTGGCCTCGCTGCGGTGCGCGGTGCCGTTGCGACGGCTTTTGCGAAGCTCGGCGTGCTGGTAGAAACGAGTTCGACACACACATAATGCCCTTCGTCAACGTTTCGATCGTCGTCGATGCACCCGCACGCGACGTCTACGAACTCGCCAAAGACCAAGAACGCTTTCCCGACTTCATGCCCGACGTCGAGCTCGTCACCGTCCTCGAACGTCACCCGGGTCGCACGATCTCGAAATGGAAGACGCTCGTCGAAGACGCGCCGATCGAATGGATCGAAGAAGATCGGTTCGATGACGCGGCGCTGCGTGTCGACTACAAGCTGCTCGAAGGCGATCTCGATACGTTCGAGGGTGCGTGGACGTTCGAAGAACGCGACGGGCGCACGTACGTGGCTCTCGGTGTGGAATACGACTTCGGCGTGCCGACGCTCGCCGAACTCATCGGCCCGACGCTCCATCGCAAAGTCAAGGAGAATAGCGAGATGATGCTCGCGGCTCTCAAGATCGAAGCCGAGGCGAACGTCACTCGGATCGAAACGGGCACGTAAGAGCCTCATGACCAGGTCGAACGGCGAGCCCGATACGCGTTACGATCGCTGGCTACGTTGTGCGGAAAAACGGTGTTGCGTCGAGAGTACCGTCTACGTGACGGCCCGTGATGTCGCGACGATCGCGCGGACGATCTCGGTTCCGCCGTGGGAATTCGCGTATGCGGACGACGCGCCGATCGATGCCGACGATGGCTTCGCTCTCGATGCGACGGCGCGCCGCTACCGGCTCGCGCTACGCCGCACGTCCTCCCCGGGCGAAGCGGCGCATTGTACGTTCCTTTTGCGTTTTGCGACTGGAGCCGCGCGTTGTGGGCTCGGTGAGACGCGACCGGCTTCGTGTCGCGTCTTTCCGCTCGCGGGTGGTGAGGATGCATGCACGTGTGCGATCGCGCGCGCGCCGCGCGACGATCCGGCCGATCTCGCTGCGCTTGCGGCGCTGGGTGCGGATCGCGATGCCTACGCGCGGATCGTCACGATGTGGAACGCGTTCGTCGTGCGGAGCGACACCGCGTTCGTTTTGCGCGACTACTGCCGTTTCGTCCTCGATGCCGAGAACGCGGCGGGACGATGAGCGACGGCTGCGCGTCGTGTCGCGGTGCGTGTTGTCGCGACGTCGTCGTCCGAGTTTCGATGTTCGATATGTGGCGTATTTCAAGGGCGCAGAGATTGCCGTTTGGCGAGCTCGTCGACCCGTGTTTGGATGAAACGTGCGGAGAAGGATCGCTCGCGCTCGATGCATCGGGCGATCGTTATCTGCCGGTTTTGCAACGCAATCCGCGTGACGACTCGGCGTGTGCGTACCTGATGCATGTCGGCGACGATATCGCGCGGTGCGGCATCTACGCGGCCCGCCCGGAAATCTGCGATGCGTACCCGTTCGAGATCGTGCGCGGTGCCATCGACCTGCGTTCCGATGTTCGCTGCGCGCCCGATGCCTGGAACCTGGCGACGCTCGATTATCGCGCGCTCCGTGCGCGACACGAACGCTTCCTCACCGAATGGGTCGCACACGCGCGCGCGACGGCAGAATTCGTACGCCTCCCGCGTGCCGATACCGTCGCGAGCGCGTTTGCGGCATACCTCGATTTTTGCGAGGCGCTCTGCGAGCGAGTTGTCGCGGTGCGATCCCACGACGCACGCCCCGTGTTCGCGCTCGATCGGGTTGCCGACTACGCGCGCGAACTCGTCGGCGTTCGCGTAGCGTGATCCCCTAGGGCTTCGTTCGCTTCCCACGCAGGCGTAAGACGATCGAGGCTACCGCGTAGATCGCGATCAAAATATACGCGATGAGCGTGATGCGCGTGTACGGCAAAACGACGCCCGCGTGGATCTCGCGGACTTGTTCGAAGATGCCCGCAGTCGCGACGAAGAAGAGCACGGCGGAGATGACGTTACGGTAGGCCAGAGAGCGGAACACGCGGACGGTCGTTCGGCTGCGGCGAAGGCTCGTCCCGTGAAGTTCGCTTTCGTGATCCATCCGACGTCGCTCGACGACGTCGTGCGGTACGAGCCGGGCGCCGTCGGTAAAGGCGCCGCCATCATCGGCAAGATTATGGAGTGGATGCCCGCCTACGCCTCCGTCCACGTGACGGGCGTGCGGACGATCGACGGTCGCGAAACCGAGGGCTGGTTCGTCGCCGCCCCCTACATGCCCGACGCGATGCTCGCGTTACCCCGTGAAACGGTCTACGCAAAAATTCTCGACGCGATCAAAATCGGGGCGGATCTCGGGGCGGAGATCGTCGGACTCGGCGCGTTCACGGGCGTCGTCGGCGATGCCGGGATCACGATTAGCGAACGATCGCCGATCCCGGTGACGACCGGCAATTCGCTCACGATTGCGGCGGGAGTGGCGAGCCTCTTGCGCGGCGCGCGCGAGATGGAGGTCGATCTCGCAGCGGCGACCGCAGTCGTGATCGGTGCGACGGGCTCGATCGGGTCGGCGTGCGTGGAACTCATCGCGCCGCACGTGAGCGAAGTCGTGCTCGTCGCGCGTAATCGCACGCGGCTAGAAAAGCTCGCCTCGGAGTTGCGCGAACGATTGACCTGTCGACTCACGATCTCGACCGACGTTCGCGATGCGGTGTCGCGCGGGCATCTCGTCCTTACGGCGACGACCTCGACGCAAGAACTCATCGAGCCTAGCGACTTGCAGACGGGCGCCGTCGTCTGCGAACTCTCGCTTCCGCACGACGTCGGGCGGCGCGTTGCCGTCGAACGGCCCGACGTGCTCGTGACCGAAGGCGGCAACATCCGCGTGCCGGGTATGCCACGATTCGCGCGCGTGCGCGAGCCCGGTCGCGATTTCGATCTCGGTCTGCCGCCGCGGACGGCGCTTGCGTGTATGTCGGAGACGATGGTGCTCGCGCTCGAAAATCGGCGCGAACACTACACGCTCGGGCGCGGCATCGATCTCGCGAAAGTGCGCGAGATCGAGGCGCTCGCCACGCGTGCGGGATTCGAGCTTGCGGGTATGCGTGCGTTCGATGCCGCCGTCACGCCCGAACGCATCGCCGAGATTCGCGCGGCCGCACGCGCGCGTCGTGCGGTGATGGCATGAAACGCATCGTCTCGGTCTCGCTCGGCTCGTCGTCGCGCGATCACCGCACGACGGTCGATCTCCTCGGCGAATCGTTCGAGATCGAACGCATCGGCATGGATGGCTCGATCGACCGGGCGACGGCGAAACTGCGCGAACTCGACGGGACCGTCGATGCGATCGGGCTCGGCGGCATCGACGTGTATCTCTATGCCGGCGCGAAGCGGTTCGCTTTGCGCGACGGGCTGCGACTGCTCGATGCGGTGAAGACGACGCCCGTCGTCGATGGCAGCGGCCTCAAGAATACGCTCGAACGCGAAGCCGTGCGCTTCGTGCGTGACGAACTCGGCGTCGCACTCGCGGGCACGAACGTGCTCATGGTGAGCGCTCTCGATCGCTTCGGCATGGCGCAAGCCTTCGTCGACGCGGGCGCAGACGTACTCTTCGGGGATTTCATCTTCGCACTCGATCTCGATAAGCCGGTGCGTGGGCTCGCCCAATTCGAAGCGCTCGCCGAACGCTATCTGCCCGATGCTTGTAAACTGCCGTTCCAATTTTTCTATCCCACCGGAAAAAAACAAGATCGCGAACCGCAACCGAAGTATCCGCAGTACTACGCGCAGGCGACGATCGTCGCCGGCGACTTTCATTTCATGCGCCAATTCATGCCGGCGAAACTCGATGGAAAACTCGTCCTCACCAACACGCTGACCGCCCGCGATGTCGAAGAACTGCGCGTCCGCGGCGTCGCGCAACTCGTCACGACGACGCCGGATTTCGGCGGACGTTCGTTCGGCACGAACGTCGTCGAAGCCGCACTGCTCGCGCTGCTCGGCAAACGCTGGGCCGACGTGACGCCCGACGATTACGCCGCGTTGCTCGCACGGTTACAGTTCCGGCCGCGCGTGGTCGATCTCGCGGCGCCGAGCGCGCGTTGAATTCTGCGCGAACACTCGCAGCGCGACTCTTGGCGCGTCAACCACACGGCAGCGTTCGGACGGCAGGCGGCCACGCGCTCAAACGCGTGCTCGGCGTGGGCGGACTCATCGGCGTCGGCTTGGGCACGATGCTCGGCGGCATCTTCACGACGGTCGGCGTCGGCACGCTCGAAGCGGGTCCAGCCGTCATCATCTCATTTCTGCTTTCGGGAGTCGCGTGCGTCTTCGTGTCGCTTTGCTACGCCGAACTCGCCTCGATGGTGCCGATCGCGGGAAGCGCGTACACGTATGCGTACGCGACGCTCGGGGAATTCGTGGCGTGGATCATCGGATGGGATCTCATCCTCGAATACGGCATCAGCGTCGCGCCTATCGCGGCATCGTGGTCGGGGTACATGCAGGCGTTTCTCGGCACGTATCATGTCGTGCTGCCGGAATGGGCGCGCGAGGCCCATCTCGCGCTCGCGAACGGATCGGTCGATCTCGCGCACACGCATGTCGATCTCTTGGCACTCGGCGTGGTGCTGGTCATTACCGCACTCGTTGCCGTCGGTATCAAAGAATCGACGTCGGTCAATGGCGCGCTCGTCGTGATCCAAGTCTTCGCGATCGTGGCGTTCGTCGTCGCGCTTCTTAGCGCGATCCATCCGGGGAATTACACGCCGTTCGTACCGCGTGGCGTTCACGGCATCGTCAACGGCGCGGCGCTCGTTTTTTTTGCCTATATCGGGTTCGATACGGTAACGGTCGCATCGGAAGAAGCGCGCCATCCCGAACGCGACGTACCGATTGCCGTGATGGCATCGCTCGGCATCGGTGCGGTGCTCTATATCGCAATCGCGCTCGTGACCGTGGGCGTCGTTCCGTGGGCGCACATCGATAAAGATGCGGGCATGGCGACGGCGGTGCGACTCGCGGGAAATAATCCGATTCTCGCGGCGGTTCTGACGGCGGGCGCGATTGCGGGGACGACGACGGTCATGCTCACGTCGCTGCTCGGTCAGGTGCGCATCTTCTATTGCATGGCGCGCGATCGCATGTTACCTCCGATCGTATCGCGCGTCGATGCGCGCACGAAGACGCCGCTCATCACGACGCTCACGACGGGGATCATCGTCGCGGTGCTCGCGGGTATCGTGCCGCTCGACGTGCTGCTCTCACTCGTCAATATCGGAACGCTATCGGCATTCGCGATCGTGTGTGCGGGTGTGCTCGTGTTGCGGTACGTCGACCCGGGCGCGCGTCGGCCGTTTCGGGCGCCGCTCTCGCCCGTCGTGCCGATCCTCGGATTCGGGATGTGTCTCTATCTGATGATCGGGGGGCTCTCGGGTGGCACGTGGATTCGTTTCGTCGTGTGGTTCGCGGTTGGAGTCGCGGTGTACGCGGCGTATGGATATCGACATTCGCTTCTCCGCACTGCAGAGACGAACGAGCCCCCGAACTCCTAGATTGCGTTAATCTGCAATCGTTCAGACGATCGCGGATGTAGCAGCCGCCGTCTTATCGTCGTCGCTGCGCGCTCGTCGCCACAAGACGATCGTGCCGACGAGCGCGTATGTCGCGAAAATATACGGAAAGCGATCGCCCGGCGGCGGCTGCACCGGATAGATACTACCGATTGCGGGCACCAGGAGCAGCGCGAGCGTGAACGCCGAAAGCGCGATATGACGGCGGCGAAGTTCGCCGATGCGGTGCAAGTAGAACGGCGCACCGAGAGCGACGAAGGCGTAGATCGCGACGAAGCCAAAGGACCCGAGCGTCGCCGTATCGTTGAATGCATCGATCGGGCTGATTCCGCCGAGCAGCATGCCGCCGCCGACGATCCCGGAGATCGCACCGAAGACGGCGAGCGCGACGCTCGGCGTGAGATACGTGGGATGCGTTTTGGCGAGCGCGCGAGGAAAAACGCCACTGCGGCTCATATCGAAGACGATGCGCGCGCCCGCATTGAGTGCTGCGAGCGCGATCGAAAACGACGACAAAAGCGCGCCTGCATCGATCGCGTATTTGAGCGCGGGGACACGCGCGGCATCGGCGAGCGCATCGAGTGGCGTTCCGAGTTTATCGAGCGACGACGCGAGTCCGCGCGCGCCGAGCACTTCGACGTAGGCGCAAAAGACGAAGAACGCGCCCGAGATCGCGACGCTGAGAATCACCGCGCGCGGAATCGTGTGGAGCGGGTCGCGCGCTTCTTCGCCCAGTGACGTCGCGCTCTCGAAGCCGACGAGAGAAAAGATGGCGATCGTCGAGCCGAGGGCGACGCCCGAGAGCGTGCCGCCGCGAAGGTGCAATTGCTCGGGGTCGACGATCGTGCCGTGATGCGCGAGCACGAAACCGAAGAGCACGAGGATGAGCGTGATGCTGACCGCTTCAAGTGCGAGCATCGTAATCGTTGAAAGCCGGATGTCTCGATATGCCAGGAGCATCGCGATGGCGAGGACGATGCCGAGTGCGACGATCGGTGCGAGTGCGACGTGCGTCAGCGGCGTAAGCGCGTTTGCGAAGATGGCGAACCCCGTGAGGCCGGCGATGCAGACGAACGCGTAGGACCAGATGAGCGCCCATCCGCAGAGCGCGCTTCCGCGCACGCCGAATGCCCGATACGCGTAATCGTAGAGCGATCCCGCCGACGACGAGCGCGTCGCGAATTCGCGCACGTTCAATGCGACGGCGAGCAGCATCAGCGAGCCGAGCGCGTACGCGAGCCAACTCGCATTCCCCGCCGACGCGAACATCAGCGGCACGATGAGCACGGGCGTGAGCGTCGGCCCGAGCATCGCGATCGATTGCGCGAGGACTTCCCAAATGTTGAGGCAGCTCGTCCGGAGCGCCGTCATGCAGACAAGGCGATGCCGATATCGGCGAGCACCTCGTGCGCGGCGCGCATCCCCTCGCGAGCTGCGCCCTCCATGAAGCCTTGGTACGGTACCGAACAATGTTCGCCCGCGAAGTGGACGTTGCCTTGGCGCACGCGTTCGTAGCCGCAGAAGGCGGTGTATTGGCCTGCGAGCCAGCCAGAATAACTCCCGCGGGCGAAGGGGTCGCTCGTGAGATGGCTCAGCGTCGCTTTACCCGTGAAGTGTTTTTGCGCGCCGGGGTACGGCCGCTCGAGATCCGCGACGAACGCGCGTGCGGCATCTGCAGTCGAGGGCGTGGCGCTCGTCGTATACGGCGAACGTGGGCCCAGCGTAGCGCTCCCGCTCGCCGATGCGAAATCGACGAGCATGCCCGTCGCACCGGGCTGCGAGCGTGTGGCTTCCCACGTCTGCACGAACGAGCCGTCATAGGTGAGATCGCCCGAGCTTCGACCGGGCCATGCGCCGCGCTCGCGCCAGAATCGCGTATCGAACTGGACGATGAGCTTCGAATGATCGCCATAGCCGAGTTCGCGAATCGCGCGTAACTTACGCGCATCGAAGTGCGCCTCGCTGAGGTCGAGATTCCGCAACACCGCGAAGGGCACGGTGACGATCGCGGCGTCGACGATCGCGCACGCGCCGCCCGTCGGGGTCGCAAACGAGAGCGAGATACGCCCGTCCGGGCGACGCGCGATCGCTTCGAGACGATAGCCCGTCCGCACCGTCTCCGGCGGAAGCGCGTTTGCGATCGCGTGTGGCAAGCGGTCGTTGCCCCCGACGATGTGATAGCGCTCGTCGGATGGCCCGAGCGTCACGAACTCTCCGGTCTTGGGGTCGTAGGCGTTCTGACGGCCGAGCCAATACACCATATTGAGCGCACTCTGACGATGTGCGTCGATGCCGTATTCCGAGGTGTATTGCAAGAGGACGTATTGCCCGAGCCGCGATTTCGAACCGCCGGGAACGAAGCGTTCGATATATGTCGCGAGCGACATCGCATCGAGCGCGCGACCCGTCGGCGTCGAGTGCGCGAACGTCGTCGCGTAACCGGCGTCGCGGACGTGCCCGCTGATGATGGGATAGAACGCGCGAAAATCGGCGTAGAGGTCGTGTTGCGTGTAATAGGAACCGGCTTCGAAAATCGTCTCTTCGCAAGCCACTGGTACGCCCGCGAGCACGTCGGCGAGTGGCAGATCGAAACGCTTTGCGAGCGCACGAATCGTCGTGTGCGCCGTGTCGATGAGTTCGCCGCCGTATTCGCTGACCTGGCCGTTGCCCCAGAACGCGCGTTCCGAGTGCATGCGTCCGCCGACGCGCGACTGCGCTTCGTAGACGACGGACGATACGCCGCGATCGCGCAGGGCGAGGGCCGCGGAGAGACCCGCGATCCCCGCACCAATGATCGCGATGCGCGGCGCCGACCCGCGCGGTGCGAGAGGGAGTGCGCGCCCTCGGACGCTCGCGCTCGTTATCTGGGGATCGAGCGCGAGCGCGGATGCCGTCGCGGCGAGCCCACCAAGAAATGCTCGTCGTGTTAATCGCATGTGTGGTTCGACGTTTCTGCGGTGCGGGCCGTCACCCTAGAGCTTGACGTCGGCGGAGAAGAACGCGTTGAAGGGCAGTTTCTGGCCGACGAATCCGGTCTGCGAATTATTGAACCAACTCGCATAGGGATAGGCGAGTTGCTGCGGTGGGTTCGCGACGAAGTTCCCTGCGGGTGCGAGCAGATTGGAGGGTAATTGCGCGTAGACGCACGTCGAGCCGTTATCCCACGGATACTTGTGCTGATAGCACAGATCTGCGATACCGGTCAGCGTCGCCGTGAGCTTCACGCGCGAACTCGCTTCGTACGAAAATTGCGCGTTGAGCGTCAAGCGCGACGGTTCGCGGAGCGCGCCGAAGCTATCGAACTTTCCCGTGTACGCGTCTGGGATGAAGAGAAAGCCCGAGCAGCTCTTCGTATCGGCCGCGTTCGCGCTACCAACCGCCGTCCCGGAGCACGACGTCGGGTCGTAACCCGGATAGACCAGCGGCGAGCCGTAAAACGAGCCCGAGCTAAACGTCGCGCTCGGCGTGATCGCGAACCGCTTGTGCTTGTAGTTGAGGACGAGCGTCGCGACGTGCGGGGTCTCGTATCCGTTCGCGCCTTGAAAGGGCGCTGGGAGAATATCGTACGGCGTGTATTCGCCAGTGCGGTCGAAGAGCGGTTGCGGCTTGGCACCGAAATATGGATTGGCGATACTGCCCGCCGCGCATGCGGGATCGGCGACGACCGCCGTCGTCGCCGTTGCGGGCGCGTAGCACGGCGCCGCGGGGACGCCCGCAGCCGTGTTGCCGCAGAGCTTCGTATCGGTGCCGCTCGCGCACGCACCCGTGTAGGCATTGTAGTTGCGGATGTAATCGTTGAGATTGTCGATCTCGTTGCGATTGCCGCCGCCGAAGTTGTTATATTTGACACGGCTGCGCGTGAACGTGTAGGAGAGCAATGCGGAGAGACCGTCGCGTTCGAAGTCGCCTTTGCGTAGTTGGAATTCGACGCCGTAATTACGCTGACTGCCGACGTTGAGCCCGTCGAGGGTACCCTGCGAACCGATCGGAATGTTCGCGAGTTGATCTTGGGTCGCGCGATAGAACGGCGTGAGTTTGAACGATATATCCGTGCCATGAAGGTGTTGTTCGAGCGAAAAATCGTAGTTGTTCGAATACGACGGGCGCGATTGATGGAATGGCGTGTTGAAGCCGTACGGTAAGAACTGGCCGATGAACGTCGGCGAATCTTGTTGCTTGACGTTGTACTGCTGGTACGACGTTGGCGCGGGCGCTGCGTAACGGCCATACGAGCCGCGCAAGACGGTATCGGGCGAGAGCGAATACGTGAACGAAAGGCGCGGCTGGTAGGCGGTAAAGCTCACGGTACGCGGGCTGACGTTGGCGAGATTGGCGTTGGTGCCCGCCGCGCAGAGCGACGCTCCCGTCAGCGGATCGACGCCCGTTATCGCGTTGCCGCCGGCATCGGTGCCGGTGCACTGTGCAACTGAGGTCGAACCGCTCCCAAAGGCAAATTCGCGATTATACGCGCCGAACCAAAACGGCCGCGCCGCGTAACCGCCGACGGTATCGTCGAGACGATACGTAAAGTTCTCGACGCGCAATCCCGCGTTGATCGTGACGCGATCGTTTGGGTGGAATTGATCGGAGAGCGAAGCTGCGGAGAAGAACGGTGTGATCTCGTCGATCTGGACCGCACGGCCGTCGTTCGTTACGAGATTTCTCGCGCCATTCTGCGCGGCGAGTGAGCCCGCAGGGGCGACGATATCGAGCGAAGATGACGGGAAGCCGGGCGCTGTGAGCCCCGCCGCGCCGTAACTGTTGAGGCCGCCCGACGGATTGACCGAACCGTCGGCATTATAGATCGGGCTGTAGCAGCTCGCGTAATTTCCGCTCGCGGGGCTGTAGCAGTTGCCTTTGGAATCCACGAGGTTCGTCGTGATCGCACCCGTGTAGGTGTTGCCGTTATATGTTTCGAGCTTCTGCGTTTGATAGGAACCGGTCAACGTGAGCAGGTGCTTATCGCTGAGTTGATTCGCGTAGACGGCCGTGGCGCCGAAGGCATTGCCGTGGACCTCATAATTCTGCAACTCGCCGCCGTATGTCGTGAACGCGCTCGTAGGACCGTTGATGAACCAATCGGTATACTCGCCGTATCCGAAGAGCCGGAGATAGGAGCTCGGGCTGAAGTTCTTCTGGTACTGTAGCTTATAGATCGTGGCGTTGTGATCGTCGGCATCGCGACCCACCGGGCTGATCGGTCCCACAAAGGCGGCGTGATCCGGGCTCGAGGGCGAGAGGCCAACGCGAACTTGCGTTGCATCGGGTGCAGCGAAAAGCGCGCCACCGTAGAGATAGGAATCGGTGTAGGTTGCGGGGCCGCCATAGGCTTGCGCGATTAATGCGTTGCCGCCGAGGTCGCGCGGCGAGCTGAAGAAGTCGCTCTTGATATCGCTCGTGACATAGAGCAACTGGATATCGTCTTTGAGGAGGCCGCCCTTGTGCGGAATCTTGATGTGAAAGTTTCCGAGCGTATCGCGTTCGCTCGTATGCGCGATGGCGTAGCTCTGGCCGGGTGAGAAATACGCAGGGCCGCTGCCGTCGTAGACCTGACCGTTCTTACCCGTCGGAATCTGAAGCGGATAGAAGAATAGCGACTGGCTCGCGCCGTTGAATTGGTCGCTGTAGCGATAATCTTGATTCTCGCCGCCGAAGCCGATGTAGTACGAGAAATTACGATTTTCGGTCGCTCCGCTCGCCTCGACGCTGAGCTTATGATAGAACGCGGGTCCACCGACGCCCAGACTCAAGGCTTCGTACCCGGGATAGGTCCCGGTCTTGATGACCTGATTGATGAAGCCCGAGAGACCCGATGCCTCTGCGGACGGCGGCGTGCCACCCGTGTAGGTCTGAACTTCTTGCTGACCGAGGCTCGAGAGCGTGGTGATCGGCGCGAAATCCGACGCGCGCTGAACGGGGATGCCGTCGAGTTCGTTCGAGACGTCGCTGTAGTCGCCGCCGCGGATATAAACGAGCTGATTCCAACCTTGCTGACCCTGCGGGACGTTGGCACCCGGGGTCGTTGCAATCGCGCTGTAGGCTTGGTTGAGCCCGCCTGGGCCACCGACAGCAGCTGCCGCTGCTGCGCCCGCCGCGTTGACTGAGTAGACGTCGCTCGTCGTGCCCGGTCGCACGAGATTGCTCGTCGCGCGCGCCCGAACGGTGCCGATCGTTTTGATCGTTTTTATAAAGCTAAAGGTCCCGACCGTTTGGACCTGATCGGCAAAGACGCTCACGCCTCCGGCGGAGGCCGCATCGTATCCCTGGCGTTGCACGGAGACGGTGTACGTATCGGGTGAGAGTGAGAGGAACGAGAAGCCGCCGCTCGCGTCGGTTTCCGTCGACGCCGATTGCGATGGCGACGTCACCGTGACGATCGCGCCGCCGACAGCCGCGTTCGTGGCTGCGTCCAGGACGCGACCGCGAAGGCCACCCGTCGTTCCAGCAAACGCCGGTATGACCGAAGCGACGAGGAAAACGCAAATGAGGATCAGAGAACGGAATCGTTCGATCAACGTGGGCCTCCACCTGAGAGTTGAGCTAGTGTACCGCGCCGTGCAAGCGAGGGCTATGTGCGTGCCGTCTAATTTTCGGCGTCGGGTTCGGGCGTACGATCCGTGCGATTAGCCGATAGTCGCATGAGTCGCGCCGCTAATTGTAATCGAAATCGAACGTCGGGATTATCGAACTGCAGTCCGGTGAGGGCGGCGGCGCGTTCGAGGCGGTACCGCAGCGTATTTGGGTGGATGCCAAGCGCGGTTGCCGTACGTCGGAATGCAAAGCCTTGGTTGGAATACGCGATCATCGCCTCGCGTAGCGCTATTTCGCCTTTGCGGCCGGCGAGCGCGCCGAAAAGCTCGCGCACGAAAGCCGTCCGCGCTCGCGCGTCGCCTAGGAGCACGCGCGGGACGAGGGCGTCTTCGTACCGTGAAACGCGGCCGAGGCCATCATAGCCCAAGAGTTCGCGCGCCTCGCGGTAGCTCGCGCGCACGCCCGCCGTTCCCGTCGCGGACCGACCGAAGACGAATCGAACGCCTTCGTTGGCGACGGCTGCTGCAATTGCATCGAGCTCGAGGCCGTCGGGAACGAGAAAAGGCACGCGATCGATCGACGCGCCGATCATCGGCGTCTCCACACCGTGCCCGACGAGGTGCCGGCGCAAGTCTTCGAGCACGCCGTCGCGGCGCAAGACCCCCTCGCGACCGAGCGGGAGCGGTTCGTCGAGGAGCGCGATTCCCGCGCGGTACGCAACATCGGGGTCGAAGCCGAGGAGTCGCGCGCGTTCGAGTGTCTGCGGCGTGGTGTCGGGGGCTTCGAGGAGTGAGAGGAACGACGCGTATCCCAAGCGCGATTCGAGACGGCTGAGTTCGCGCTGATGGGCGATTTGTAGCGCTGCAACGAGCGCGGCATGTTCGGCTGCGCGGTGGTCGAGATCGGAGAGGGCAGCATCGCCTTCGATGATCCATACTAAGCCCGCGAACTCGCCGCCCACACGAATCGGGGCCGCGACTCGCGCGGCAAAATCGAGCTCGGGAACCGCAGGCACTCGCACGGGATCGGTGCTCGCGCGAATGCGTTCGAGATGGCCGCGTCGCTCGAGCTCGTGCACGAATGATGGTGGGCTATGCGGCCGCGCGGCGGTACTATGTCCGGCGGCGTCTTCGTGCGAACCGAAGGTATGGTAGCCGAGTAACTTTCCCGTGGCGTCCTCAATCGAAATAGAGCGCTCGATGAGTTCACCCAAGCGCCGAGCGAGATCGTGGAGGGTCGTCCCTTCGCTCGCCGCGCGCGTGATCGCCCGATGGATCTCTTCGGAACGGGCGATCGATTGTTGTTGCGACGCGAGAAGTGCGCGATGCAAGTCCTCGGTAATGCGCGCGAAAGGGACGTCCCATGGGATTTCTAGGAGCGGAAGCTGGAGGCGATCGGCGATCGCTCGGACGGCTTCGGAGAAGTGGCTGACGTAGCCCGGCACGGCGAGCCCGATGCCCGCAAGATGTCGTTCGGCGAGCGCTTCGATCTGCGTGCGTTCGCCACGGGCATCGGTCGGCCACGCGTATCCGGTCGTCAAGAGCAACTGGCCGTCGCCGATCCACGGTGCCGGGCCCGGCATATCGATCACATGGGCCCAGCGCACCACTCGGTCGAGGCCGTCGTGGCCCGCGACGATCGAGGTTCCGGCAAAAGCCGGGAGTGAGAGCAACTCGCGGACCCGCATCGTACTTTGCCGGGTTGGACTCTAGGCCCCAATTCTCCGTCAGAAACGGTGTGGCGAAGACGTAGCGGCGAATCCTTGGCCGCGCTATACTGCTGGAGACCTCACGTCCGCGACCTGGAGTATCGATTCGTGGAAGCGACCCGAACGCGCGCAGCCGATCTGCTCGATCGCCGAAATCACGCCGTCGCGCGCGGCGTTTCGAACGCGCACCCGCTTTTCGTGGCACGCGCGTCGGGTGCGACGGTCTGGGACGTCGACGGCCGCGAACTCGTCGATTTTGCGGGCGGCATCGGCGTCATGAACCTCGGCCACGGACATCCGCGCGTGCTCGCAGCGGTCCGCGAGCAACTCGAAGCATTCACACACACGTGCTTCCAAGTCGGCATGTACGAGAGCTACATCGCACTCGCCGAGCGCCTCAATGCCCTGGCACCAGGCGACTGCCCCAAGAAGACGCTCTTGCTATCAAGCGGCGCTGAAGCGACGGAAAACGCCGTGAAGATCGCTCGTTCCGCTACGGGTCGTTCGGCGGTCGTCTCGTTTTCGCTCGGTTATCACGGTCGCACGCTGCTCGCGCTCACGATGACGGGCAAGGTCGCACCGTATCGTCAGAACTTCGGGCCCTTCGCGCCCGAGATCTACCAGGCACCGTATCCCAATTCGCGTCGCGGTCACGATACCGAGTCCGCACTACGGGCGCTTGCGGGGCTCTTCGAATCGCAAGTCGCGCCCGATATGATCGCGGCGTTCATCATCGAGCCCGTGCTCGGTGAAGGCGGTTTCGTGCCCGCCCCCTTCGCTTTCTTACGCGCGCTGCGCGCGCTTGCAGACGAGCACGGTATCGTTCTTATCGTCGACGAGATTCAAACGGGTTTCGGACGAACGGGGACGCTCTTCGCGATCGAACAGGCGGGTGTCGTCCCCGATCTCATCACCTTTGCCAAGAGCGTTGCGGGCGGGTTACCGCTTTCGGGTGTCGTCGGCAAGGCCGAAATCATCGATGCGGTCGAGCCGGGCGGCCTCGGGGGCACGTACGCGGGGAATCCGCTCGCATGCGCGGCTGCGCTCGCAACGCTCGATGCCTTCGAACATGACGGCGTACTCGCGGCCGCTAACGCACTCGGCCGTACCGTTCGCGCGCGACTCGAGCGACTCGCGGCGTCGTATCCGCGAGACGTCGTCGACGTGCGCGGACTCGGCGCGATGCTCGCGATCGAGTTTGCCGACCGTCCCGACGCAAGCGGCAAGAGTCTCGCACAACGCATCTCAGGCGCGGCGCTCGAGGAAGGTGTCATCACCTTGACGGCGGGTCCCAAGGCGAGTGCGCTCCGCGTGCTCGTTCCGCTCCTGGCGAGTGATGACGAACTCACCCGCGGGCTCGACGCTATCGATCGCGCCTGCACCAGCGTTCTCATAGCAGCCTAAAGAATTTTTTTCGAAGAACATCAGCCCTTTACCAACACGCTAATAACGAGGTCCAAAATTCTTGCATCCAACCGACTCGACGACGTCCGCGCCTATACGCAAAGCGTCCTAGACCTTATCCATACCGAGACGATCGATCGCGCGCAAGCGGATTGGATCGTCCGCGAAACCGTTGAAGGCTTTCGCGATTACGTCAACCCGGGTTTTCTCGCATATCGAAAAGCGGGCGCTCAGGGCACGCTCGACGCTGCCGTCGAGTGGTCCGATTCGGGTAATACGTTCACCGACGTGAACGGTGGCGAGTACATCGATTGTCTCGGTGGATTCGGCATCTTCAACGTCGGGCACCGTCATCCCAAAGTGATGGCCGCCGTGCGCGCGCAACTCGAGCGCCAAGCGCTGCACAGTCAGGATCTGCTCGACCCGCTGCGCGCCATGCTCGCAAAAGCACTCGCGATGCTCACGCCAGGCGACCTGAAATATTCGTTTTTTAGCAATTCGGGAACCGAATCGGTTGAAGCCGCACTCAAGCTCGCGCGCGCGTACGATCCGAAAAAGCCGACGATCGTCGTTGCGACGCGCGGCTTCCACGGGAAGAGCTACGGGTCGCTTTCCGCGAGTGGCAAATCGACGTTCCGGATTCCGTTCGGGGCGATGCTACCCGGCTTCAAGCACGTCCCTTTCAACGATACGCTCGCACTCGTCGATATTTTCAACGCTTGTCGCATGACGGGTGAAGACGTCGGCGCGGTCTTGCTCGAGCCGATCCAAGGCGAAGGCGGCGTCAATCTGCCGAGTGATGAGTATCTGCCTTTCGTCCGCAAAATCTGCGACGAATTCGGCGCGCTTCTGATTTTCGATGAAGTGCAGACCGGCATGGGTCGCACGGGAACGATGTTCGCGTGCGAGGCCTGGAACGTGGTCCCCGACATCATCTGTTTGGCAAAAGCCCTCGGTGGTGGCGTGATGCCGATCGGCGCGACCGTTGCGACGGAAGCCGTTTTTTCAAAACTCTTCGACAACCCGTTCTTGCACACGACCACCTTCGGCGGCAATCCACTAAGCTGCGCCGCGGCGCTCGCGACGATCGCCGTCCTGATCGAAGAACGTCTGCCCGAGCGCGCGGCGATGATGGGTGAATACATGCTTGCGGGCTTGCGCCGTGCCGTTCGCGGTCACGAAGCGATCGTCACCGACGTTCGCGGTCGTGGCCTTCTCATCGCGCTCGAGTTCGCGAGCGATGCGGCGGGATTTGCTGTCTCGAAGTATCTTTTCGATCGCGGGATTCTCGTTGCAGGTACGCTGGTCAACGCGCGTACCGTGCGCATCGAACCACCGCTCACGATCGAAGCCGCTCAAGCCGACATCGTTTTTGCGGTCCTCGCGGAGGCCCTGGAAGCGATGGCGCGCGAACCGCTGTCGCTCACGGCGTAAAACCCTACAACCGAAGTTCGGAGAAGATCGATGCTCGATACCAAACCGCACGCGACGGAACGCACGGCCGTGTTGCGTCGCCTCGAGACCGATCCCGCGGGGACCGCGCTGCTCTTTCTGGGCGGCCGGTTCGTCGCGGCGAGCGACGGCGGCACGCGCGCGTGTGTCGATCCGGCGACGGGCGAAACGATCGCGCACGTTGCCGAAGCGACCGCACTCGATGCGTCGCGAGCGATCGCCCTCGCGCGCGCCGCATTCGACGATGGCCCCTGGCCGCAGACGCCCGCGCTCGATCGCGCGAAATTCTTGAACGCGCTTGCCGACGCAGTCGATGCCAATGCCGATGACTTCGCGCGCCTCGAGACGTTGGGTTGTGGGAAACCGTTGCGTGAAGCCGCGTACGACGTGGCCGATGCGGCGAACTGTTTCCGCTATTACGCGGGCCTCGCAACGAAGCCGCACGGTCAGAGCTTCGATGTGCCCGCACCGTCGCAAACGTTCACGGTGCGCGAACCGATCGGCGTCTGCGGCCAGATCGTGCCGTGGAACTATCCGCTCCTCATGTCGGTGTGGAAGCTCGCTCCGGCGCTTGCGGCGGGGAATGTCTGCATTCTCAAGCCCTCGGAGTACACGCCGCTTTCGGCGCTGTGGCTTGCGAAGATCGCGCACGAACTCGGTATGCCGGCGGGCGTGCTCTCGGTCTTACCGGGTGCGGGTCCCGTCGTCGGCGCGGCACTCGCCGAGAGCATGGACGTCGATAAGATCGCGTTCACGGGGAGCGTGCCGACGGGGCAGACGATCATGCGGGCGGCTGCGTGCAACGTCAAGAAAATCTCGCTCGAACTCGGCGGAAAATCGCCGAACATCGTCTTCGCCGATGCGGATTTCGCGACCGCGATCGATTACGCGCTATTCGGGATTTTCGCAAATGCGGGCCAAGTCTGTTCGGCTGGTTCGCGATTACTCGTGCAAGCAACGATCGCCAAAAAATTCACGACCGAACTGATTCGCCGTGCGAACGAGATCGTCGTCGGGGATGGCTTCGGTGAGGGCGTCGAGATGGGCCCACTCGTGAGCGCTCAGCAACGCGATCGCGTCGAAGCGTACATCGCGATCGGCAAAGCCGAGGGCGCGACGCTCGCGTGCGGTGGCACGCGGCTCGCGAACGATCGTGCGCCGGAGAGCGGATTCTACATCGCGCCGACGATTTTCACGAACGTGACGCCCGAGATGCGGATCGTGCGCGAAGAGATCTTCGGCCCCGTCCTCGTCGTCCAGTCGTTCCAAGATGAAGCCGAAGCCATCGCGATGGCTAACGACACCGTCTACGGCCTCGCGGGCGCCGTCTTCACGACCGATGGTGCGCGCGCGCATCGCGTCGTACGCAAATTACGCGCCGGAATCACGTGGATTAATGCGTATCATCCGACGTATAACGAGGCGCCGTGGGGCGGCTACAAGCAGTCGGGGATCGGCCGCGAACTCGGCACGTACGGCTACGACGCCTACACCGAGGTCAAGCAAATCAACGTGAATCTCGCGGTAGAACCGAGTGGTTGGTTCGCAGATCGTAGCGGCGCTTAGTCGCGAGAAGCAGGGCGAGATAGCCGCGAGCCACGAACTTCTCGCCTCGGCGCGGGTACCCCGCGTTCTTTTCGTACGAGCTTGCCGATCCGCGGGACGCCGTCCCAGGAGTTATTCGTGAACGACAAAGAGCTGGTGCTCACCGCTGAGGGGCTGACGAAGCTCGAGGAAGAGCTCGACGAACTCAAGACCGTCCATCGTCGCGACGTCAACGAGCGCATTCGGCAAGCCAAAGAGTTCGGCGATATCTCCGAAAATGCCGAATACGAAGACGCCAAACAGGAGCAGGCTTTCGTCGAGGGTCGCATCCTTAAAGTCGAAGCGACGATCCGCAACGCGCGGATCATCGATGCGTCGGATTACGACCAGAGCGAAGTCCATCTCGGCGCGTCGGTCAAGGTGAAAGACCTTAAAACCGGTAGCTCGCATGAGTTTACGATCGTTGGCTCGACCGAGGCCGATCCGACCAATGCGCGCCTCTCGAACGAGTCGCCGCTCGGCCTCTCACTCATGGGCAAGAAGAAGGGCGAGACCGTCGCCGTTACCACGCCGCGCGGCATCGCATCGTATAAAATCGAATCGATCGGTTCGACGAAAAAGAAAGCTGCAGCGAAAAAGGCGTCTTAGGAACCATCGCGCGAACGCGAGGCGCTCATGGAACCCTCCGATGAAGGTGGCGCGGAACGCGCGCTCAAGGCGCAGCGGCGCACGAACCTCGCGACGCTGCGCGATCTCGGCTCCGACCCCTTCGCGCAGACGCGTTACGACGTCGACGCGCATGCAAGCGAGATCGCCGCGCTCTATGCGACACTCGCTCCCGACGCCGAAACGCCGACCGCGCATCACGCGCTCGCGGGGCGTCTTCTGGCGTTGCGTAAACAGGGCAAGAAAGTCTTTTTCGCCGATCTCTGGGATCGTAGTGGCAAGCTCCAACTCTACGTGCGCGCCGACGTCGTTGGTGAAGATGCTTTCGCGCAATTCGATCAGGTCGATCTCGGCGATATCATCGGCGCGAGTGGAACGATCTTTCGTACGAAATCGGGCGAGCTGACGCTACGCGTCGATTCGTTCGCCGTGCTTTCCAAAGCGCTCGTGCCGTTACCCGATAAGCATCACGGCCTCCAAGACGTCGAGAAGCGGTACCGTCAGCGTTACGTCGATCTCATCATGAACGAGCACGTCCGCTCGATCTTCATCACGCGGTCGAAGATCGTTTCGGAGATGCGTCGATTCTGCGACGATCGCGGCTTCATCGAATGCGAGACGCCCACGATGTTGCACGTGGCCGGGGGTGCGGCCGCACGGCCGTTTAGAACCCATCACAACGCGCTCGATCTCAACCTCGATCTTCGAATCGCTACGGAACTGAACCTCAAGCGACTCGTTATCGGTGGGCTCGAGCGCGTGTACGAGATCGGTCGCATCTTTCGCAACGAAGGCATCGATACGACGCACAATCCCGAGTTCACGATGCTCGAACTCTACGCGGCGTATTGGTCAGTCGACGAGATGATGGCGTTTAACGAAGAACTCTTCGTGCATCTCGTCGCGCGCGTGCACGGCACGGAGACGATCACCTTCGGCGATCGCGAGATCTCGTTCGCGCGTCCGTTCCGACGCATCGCGTACTTCGATGCGATGAAAGAATGGGGTGGTCTCGACCGCGCGACGTTGCTCGATCCCGCGGGCGCGCAAGGAACCTTGCACGATATGGGCCTTCCGCCGTCCCAAACCCACGGACAAGCACTCGATAAAATCTTCGAACGCGTCATCGAACCGAATCTCGTGAACCCGACGTTCGTGTACGATTATCCCGTGTTGATCTCGCCGCTCGCCAAACGCAAGGCGGGCGATCCCGATATCGTCGACCGTTACGAGCTCTTCGCGGCGAACTTCGAACTCTCCAACGCCTTTACCGAACTCAACGATCCCGACGACCAGCGCGCGCGCTTCGAAGCGCAGATCGTCGAGCGCAAGAAAGGCGACGACGAAGTGCCGCCGCCCGATTGGGATTTCGTCGCGGCGCTCGAGTACGGACTACCGCCGACGGCCGGGATCGGCATCGGCGTCGATCGCATCGTCATGTTGCTCACCGACAATCAGTCGATCCGCGAAGTGATCCTCTTCCCGTTGCAACGTCCGGTCGCGTAGCCGCCTGGCTGACACAATCGGGACCGCTCCGGCGTCGAACGGGCGCTACATCGTCTACTTTCATTGGAGTCTTCATGGATCTGACCACCTCGTTTCCGCGCAGCGTCAAAGAGAAAATCGCGGGCGTCGTCATGGTCGCGCGCACGGCCGATAAAGCCAAAGCCAAAGCGCACGGCAATATCGGCGAGTACCACTACAATTGCCCGATGGACGTCGCCGTCTTCACCTTCCTCGATATCGATCACGAGAAATTCCTCGAAGCAGCCGGTCACGGCGATGCGGCGATCGAGACGTTCGCGCACGAACACGCAGCGAAAAAGACGGCGTCTGAAATCGCCGAGTGGAACGCGAATTTCTTGCAATACGCACCCGCACCGGGTAGCGATGGCGAGAAGTACTTCCTCGAACTCCGCAACACCGTTGCCCCGGATCGCACGGATGTTACCGCGTGGGCCGATCTTCTCGATCTCGACGAGAAGCGTGAAGTAGCCCACAAGGCCGGCGTCTAGCTTCGGAGCCGGGTCGCCCGGAAAATCTCGCATCGCGGTGGAACGCACGTCGTTCTGCCGCGATCGTGTTTTGTGGCGCTTTTATAACGGAGACGACGCCACGCCTGATGCGACGTACCGTGTCGTCGTCGAATACGACGGCACGGATTTCTGCGGATTTCAGTTCCAGCCAAATCTGCGCACCATCGGTGGCGAGATCGAAATCGCGCTCTCGAAGCTTTTCGCGATGCAGATCAAGGTGACGGTCGCGGGCCGCACCGATGCGGGGGTGCACGCGAGCGGTCAGGTGATCTCGTTTGTGGCACACGATGCGTTCCCGATCGATAAACTTTCGATCGCACTCAACACGACGCTCCCCGCGGATATCACGGCGCGCGATTGCGCGCGCGTCGATGCGCGATTTAACGCCCGGCTATCGGCACTACAGCGCCGCTATCGTTACACGATCGTCGCGCGACGCGATCCATCCGCCGCGCTGCGGCGCTTCGCACACCACGAATATCGCCCTCTCGACCTGGAGCGCATGCGTGCGGGTGCGGCGCATCTCTTGGGACAGCACGATTTCCTCACGTTCTGTGGCGTCTTGCCCGATCGTGGTGGAACCGTACGAACCATCGATACGCTCGAGATCGAATCCGAGCGCGACCCTTCGCGCGATTGCGACGTGCTCGTGTTGCGCATCGCGGGTAAGGGCTTCTTACACCGTATGGTCCGCATCATGACGGGGACGCTGCTGGACGTCGCTGCGGGCAAGCGCGAACCCGGCGACGTGGCGACGATGCTCGCGGCCCGCGATCGGCGTGTGGCGGGGCCGACCGCGCCCGCCGCGGGGTTAGCGCTCGTCGAAGTCGTCTATCCCGACTTTACGTCTCTCAGTCGTCGTAACGGTTGACGAGGATTTTGATCTGTTTGTTTTTCGTGCTGCGTAAGAACGTGATGTTCACGTGTTGGCGACCGAACGCGAACGCGAAGACGTAATCGAAGCTCTCAGCGCCGTCGCCGGATTCGCGCACGAAACGCTCGAATCGACCTTGAAAATCTTGCACGGCGGTGCATGGGGCGACGTCGCGGAAGAAGTTCCGTCCGAGGACGCGCTCCTTCGACAACCGCGCGAGACGCGATTCGTAATTGTTATACTGCTCGATATTTCCGTCGTGATCGACGGAAATAAGTCCGAATGGCAACTCGTCAACTTCGCCTTCGGAGAGTTCGAAAAGATTTTGGGGATCGACCATGGATTGGGCTCTGCTTTCCCCCGTGCCGGGGGTTCCCTTGTGACCGAATGGCCAATTCCGCGGGGCTTAGGCTCCGACGATATCGATCGCCTCTCAGCCGAGGGCCGCGTCGAGGCGATCGCACGGCGTGGCGTCGTGCCTCTGGACGGGCCGACGCTCGTGATCGTCATAAGCGGGTACTTCCGGATTTTCCGCAATGCGGCGTTCGTGCGCGACGTCACCCTCGGCCTCGCGGCGCGAGGCGACGTACTCGCCTCATCGGCTGCCTTCGGTGAACGTCCGGCCGAGACGGGTGCGGAAGCACTCACGGAAGGGCACGTCCTCCTTCTCGGTCCGGAGGCGTGGCAACGGTGTGCTGCGCTCGAACCCGACCTCAATCTCAAAATGGCGGCCTCGATCGCGCGGCGCATCATGCGGCTCCAAAAAAAGCTCGAAGAGCTCAGCCGAAGTGGCGTCGAGAGCCGAGTCGCGGGTTCCATTCTGGAGTTGGCAGACGATTTTGGGCAACCGGTGGCGGGGGGTGTCAAGCTCGACGTCCCGCTCTCGCAAGAAGACCTCGCGCGCCTGGCGGGCACGACGCGCGAGACCTGCTCCTCGACGGTCGCGGAGTTCGCTCGGCGGGGCCTCGTGCGCGGAGGGCGCCTCCGCGGGCTCGTCGTGCTCGATCGCGCCGGTCTCGGCAAACTCGCGAACGCCTCACTCTGACGCCGATTGACACGACTGGTCCGCTTCCGGTAAGATTCGCAGGTTGCCCCGGCCGCCCTTGGCCTCTTTTTTGCTTCTCACTTCACCCGAAGGCCCGTTCATGCGCACCTATCAACAGAAAACGGCAGAGACCCAGCACGACTGGTACGTGGTCGATGCGACCGGCCAGCGGCTCGGCGTGCTCGCCGTGCGTATCGCAAAGGCACTCTCCGGCAAGATGAAGCCCACCTGGACGCCACACATCGATAACGGCGATCACGTCGTCGTGATCAACGTCGACAAAATCGAACTCGGCGGCAACAAGTGGTCGCAAAAAGTCTATCATCGGCACTCCGGTTTCCCGGGCGGCCTCCGTACCGAGACGGCGGAGCAGGTCCGTGCGAAGTACCCCGAGCGCCTAATCGAGCGCGCCGTTCGCGGCATGCTGCCGACCAACCGTATGCGCGACGTGCAACTCCGACGCCTCAATGTGTACGTTGGCGGCGACCATAAGCACGAAGCCCAGCAACCCAAGGAGCTCGTCTAAATTGGATACCGAACATTTCGGCGGCACCGGCCGTCGCAAGCGTGCCGTCGCGCGCGTCAAGCTCACGATGGGCCAGGGCATTATCACGATCAATAAGCGGCCCGTCGAAGAGTACTTCCCGCGGCCGACGTTGCTCATGATCGTGCGTCAGGCGCTCGAATTGACGTCGACGACGTCGCGCTTCGACGTGAGCGTCAAGGCCGAAGGCGGCGGCGTCGCCGGCCAAGCCGGAGCCGTGCGTCACGGCATCGCGCGAGCGCTCTTGGAGATGGATGAATCGTTGCGCGGCACGCTCCGCCAGGGCGGTCTCCTCACGCGCGACCCCCGCGAAAAAGAATCGAAGAAGTACGGTCGCAAGCGCGCTCGCAAACGCTTCCAGTTCTCGAAGCGCTAGATCCCGGCCTCACCCGAATGGAAAGAGTCCCGCGAAGTTCGCGGGACTCTTTTTTTGTTGCCTACGCTAACGTTTTTGTTCGAGGTCCTTCGGGAAGACTTTCAAGAGCGCGAAGCTTCCCTCGATCATCACGCGATGGGGTTTGGGATCGGGCACGTCCTGAAACGTTGCCGTGTCGAGCCAGAGTGAATGTGCGGTTGGATCGAGCGCCATCGTTCGCGCGAGCGGTTGTGTCGCGACCGTCTGAATCACCGCGTAGGTGTCGGGCGTTTTTTCGCGAGCGACCGTGACCGTGCCGTCGTCGCCGTTGGAACTGAACGCGAGCTGCGTGCCCGCGTCGAACGCGACGGCATCGCTGCCATCGCCGATCGGAATCGTCGTGACGACCGCACCCGTCTGCGCGTTGACGATCGTCATCACTTTGTTGCTGCAACCGGCGAAGAGGCGGTGATGCGCGATGTCGATCGCGAGGCCCGACGGTTCATCGCACGTCGCGAGCGGCCACGTTTTCGTAATCGCGTTCGTCTTCGCATCGATCGCGACGATTTCGTTTTTGTCCGCGATATTGTCGTAAATCGTTCCCATCCCGTCGTGGACTGCGAACTCCGGGCGACCGGGTAGGGGGATCGTTGCGACGACCGTGTTGGTTCGCGCGTCGATGACGGTTGCGTCGTTGCTTCGGCCATTGAACGTGAAGACGTGCTTGGTCGTCGGCTCGTACATGATCGCATCCGGGACTTGGCCTGGAATCACGATCTTCGTTTTCGTCTTCAGCGTCGCGAGATCGAAGACCGTGACGCTATTGTCGCGACCGTTACTCGTAAAGCCGAGCCCGAGGTCTTGCGCGATCGCGATTCCGTGAACGCCGGAGGTTTCCGGGATATCGCCGACCGTCGTCTCGAGCGTCGTGTCGAAGACGGGAACGTGGCTGCCGCGCGAGACGAAGAGCCGGTGTCGGACGTCGTCGAAAGCGAGGTAGTCCCACTTGCCGACGCCCCCGTAGCCGGTGTGGAAGACGTGCGTCGCATACTCGACCGTCGCCGCGCGAGCGAGAGACACGGCTGCCACGACCGCGACAACGATGAGGAGCGCGGATGAACTGCGGGTGGGGGAACGCATGAATCGTCGTCTACGCGATCGTCGAGTCCGGGCCTTTTAGATCGGCGTGGTCGATTCGTCGGGGAAGATCGCGTAGGTCGTTACGAGGTCCTCGCGCCCTTTGATCCGCGCTGCTAATCGATGGCTGGGTCGGGTGATGACGCCGGCCGCTGCGAACGTCGCATCGTCGCAATAAATTGCGCCTGCGGGTGCGGCACTCTGAAGGCCACTCGCGAGATTGACCGCGTCGCCGATCACGGTATAGTCCATACGTTGCGCGCTCCCGAAGTGTCCCGCGACGACGTCGCCCGTCGCGAGCCCGATGCTGATCGCAAGTGCGTAATTCAATCGTACGCGCAGGCGCGTGACGACGTCGTGCAGAGCGATTGCCGCGGCGACGGCGCGCGATGCGTCATCGCCACGCACGCGCGGTGGGCCGAAGACCGCCATCAGGCCGTCGCCGTAAAACTTATCGAGCATCCCGTCGTGCGCGAAGACGATCTTTACCGCTTCGTCGAAGTAGGTGTTGAGGATTTCCACGACACGTTCGGCGGGTAGACGCGCCGCGAGCGACGTGAAGCCGCGGATATCGGCGAAGAACATGGTCGCGCGACTACGTTCGCCGCCGAGTTTGATCGAAGCCGGATCGTTCATTAAGGACTTGACGATGTGCGGCGCGAGATAGCGCGAGAAGGACGCCTCGACGCGCGTCGCCTTTTCGGCTTGTACCTCATGTGCGATTTCGAGGCCGCGCTGTTTGGTCACGTCGGTGACGATCATCGCGACACCCTTGCCTTCGGGACTCTCGAGCGGCGAGAGTCGCATCTCGAGCACGAGTGGCGTCCCATCGTGACGCGTCGCATCGACTTCGGCTCGCAACGCTACCGCGCCACTCTCGAAAAACGTTTCGAGTAACTCGGGGAATTCGGGGATGACGGCGGCGAGCGCGAAAGCGCCCTTGCCATTCATCGTCTCGCCCGCGATCCCGAACGTGATTTCGGCAGCGCGATTGAATGTCGTGATTTCGCGGTGCGGGGAGAGCGTGATGACGCCGTTGGCGATCGCTTCGAGAATACGCGTTTGGAATTGTTGGAGCGCGAAGATCCGCCCGACGCGATCGCGTTCGTCTTCGAAGAGCCGTGCGTTCTCGATCGCGAGGGCGGCATTGTAGGCGAACGATTCGAGCATCTCGCGGTCGCTTCGATGAAAGAGATTTAAGCGTGAAGACGAGTCGAGGTACACGACGCCGATCGTGTGCTCGCGAATCCGAAGCGGAACGCACGCGAGCGAGCAGAGGTTCAATGCAACAACGCTCGGCAGCTCGCGCCAGTGAGGATCGGTGTGTGCATCTGAGATGAAGATCGCTTCGCCCGTGCCGAGGACGTGATCGACGAGGGCCTGCGGTGGCCGTTGCGTGTTCGCTCGCGCGTTGACGTTGTGGGGCGCGGCGACGACATGCCCCTCGCGCAAAACGAGGAACCCGTGCTCGGCATTCATGACCTCGACGGCGAGATCGAGCGCGTGCCCGAGGACCGCGTCGAGATCGAGTGAGGCGTCGACGAGGTGTGCCGCTCGAGCGAGACGGCGACCCTTCTCGCGCGCGACGGGATCGAGGTGACGGGCGAGTTCGTCGAGGGCGGCGCTCGCGCGAACGTCGGAGCGAAGATCCGGAAGCGCGCGTAACGTCGCGAGGGCGTCGCCGATGTCGCGCTCGTCGGGGGAAGGCTCGTGCGGCGCAATCACGGTGTGGGCGGTCGGCCGCGGATCGCGCGTGCGGCCGCGTTCGTGAAAAGACGTGGTGAGTAAAGCATCGTGTATCACTATCCGCTTCGGCCGAAATTCTTCAAAAGGTTAACCGCAGCCGCGCCGTCATGAATCCGTCGCAAGCCGGACACGTCGAGCGCGCATGATCTCGGACATGGAGCCGATACCGACCGATCTCGCCCGCGCCGCGCTCGATGCGCGCGAGCGCCTCACGGGCTTCGCCCGCACCGCCGCCGCCAACACGCTGCCCGGATTTGCCGGTGGATCGATGGCGGCGGCTGCGAAAGCGGCGATCTTCAGCGATGCGCTGCTCGCCGCGATGCACGCGCGTTTGCAAGAGCTCAAGAATATCGCCAAATGAACGAGTTCGATATCCTGCGCTCCGCCTCGGCGGGCATGGACGCCCAGCGTTCGGCGCTCGACCTTGCGGCACGCAACGTCGCCGCCGCCGAAGCGACGAGCGACGGCCACGCCTTCGAACGGCTCGTCCCACGCTATGCGGTCGGCGCCGCACCCGGCGCCGATGCGAGCGAAACCGAACCGGGAGACGACGTCGGAGATCCCGATCTCGCGGGCGACGGGGAGAGCGATGCGGCATCGTTACCGATCCGCTACCTCGGGTCGATGCCGCAGCACGGCGTTGAAGTCGATGCCGTCACGGAGATGGTCGCCGTGCTCGACGCGCAGCGCGCATACGAGGCGAACGCATCGGTCTTCGATCTCGGAAAGCGGCTCGCCGAGCGCACCATCGATATGGGTCGCCTGTCGTGACCGTCACCCCACTTTTCGGACTCGACCTCCCGCTCGGCGCGACGAAGCCGACCTCGGCTTCGCCCGCGCCCGTGTCGGCGTCGCTCGATTTCGCCGGAGCCGTTTCAAAAGCGTTCGGCGCCGCGAGCGACGCACTCGCGCATGCCGATCGTGCGGAGCATGCCTTCGTAAGCGGTCGTGGCGGCCTGCAAGAGATGACGCTCGAACGCGCGCAAGCCGACGTCGCGCTCTCGATCGCATCGGCTACGACGACGCACGTCGCGCAATCGCTGCAGACGATTCTTGGGATGCAGGTGTAAGGCGTGCAAGCCATGCTCGTCCGATGGAACGTCCTCGATGCGCGCGGTCGCAGTTTTGCGATTGCCGGTCTCGCAATCGTCATGGTGCTCGTGGTGTTAGGGGGTATCGCGCAACGCGATACGCGCGTCGTACTCTTCGCAACGCCGCTGCGTTCCGAACAGGTCGTTGAAGTCGTCGAGCGACTTGCGGAGTGGAATACGCCGTTCGTTCCCGGGACCGATAACGTGCGCGTCGATGCCGCGCTTCGCAACGGTCTCTTGATGCGGCTTTCGCTTGCGGGCGTGCCGCACGCGCATCTCGCATCGTCGGTCGAAGCGCTCGCAAAAGCGGGTCCGCTCACGCCGCAATCGGTGCTCGATGCGCAGCAACGCGACGGTCTCGCGGGCGACATCGCGGCGGGTTTACGCGATATCGCCGATATTGCCGATGCGCGAGTCATCATCGCGCCGGCTCGCGAGGGTGCCTTCGCCGATGAAGCGCGCCACGAAGCGACGGCATCCGTGCGACTCTCACTCAAACCCGGCGCAACACCATCGCGTGAAGCGATCGATGGCGTGCGACAGTACGTCGCGGCTGCCGTCCCGGGGCTCGACCCAAAGCGCGTCGCGATCCTCGACGATCGTGGTCTCGCGCTCGGCGACGACGCGCGGTCGCCGGTCGGCGAAGCGCACGTGCTCGAGGGCTCGTTGCAATCGGCACTCGATCTCGCGCTCGGGGCGGGGGTGACGATCGTGCGCGTCCACGTCAATTACGATCCGCGCGCGCGTGCGCTCCACGATATCGTGCGCAAGCCGATCGGGAGTCGCGCGATCGGCACGACGACAGTCGACGAACACTACAAGAGCGCGAGCAAGCAATATGCGAAATCGAACAGCTCGCTCGATCGCGGAAGCGAAGTGCACGACGAAACGATCGAGACGCCGGCCGGCCGTCTCGAACGCATCTCCGTCGCCGTTGCGGTCGACCAATCGCGGCACCTCGATCTCGCGAAAATTCGCTCCCTGGCGCGCGGTATGCTCGGCCTCGTCTCGTCGCGCGGTGATTCGCTATCAGTCGAAGAAATCGCATTTGCGCGTGCGCCGGTCGCATCGACGCATACGCCATTCGCGCCGATTGTCGGTCTCGTCGCCGCGTTCGCACCAATGCTCGTCCTCGCGATCGTCGCGATCGTTTGTGTACGCACCGGTGCGGCGCCGGTCGCTCGCATCTGTGAGACCTTTGCGGAGCGCGCGGCACTCGGTCGCGCACGGGAGGCGGTCTCGGGTTTCGCGCCATCGCACGTCCGCGGCGCGCTTCGAAATGAACCGCCGCATACGGCAGCCGCCATTATCAGTGCGCTCCCCGCGGCGACCGCGACTGCGGTGCTCGAATTGTATCCGCCCGACGAACGCGCCGCGATCGTGCGTCGCATGTCGCGCGCGTCCGCACCCGTGGTGCCCGATTACGAAACGGTCTTGCGTCGTGGCTGAAAAGTTCGTCGCGCTCGCGACGCTCGTACGCGCGGGCCGCGTCGTCGAGAGCGCGATCGCGCCGAGCACGCAATCCGTACCGAAAACGACGCTGCCCGAACCGCCATCGACGCATGTCGTGCGCAACGTGCGCGATTTCGCACATGCCGATATCGTGCACGAACTCACGCTCATGCGGCTCGCGGCGCGTGAAGCTTTCGAGCTCGCGGCGATCGCATTGCTGGAGTCGCTCGCGCGGGACGTGCTCGCGCGCGAGCTCACCGCAGCACCCGCCGAAATCGGAGCGCTCGTCGAACGCGCCCTCGGCGCGTTTGCCGCAAGCGAACCGGTCGGTATCGCCGTCGCACGCGTCGATCGCGAACGCGTCCACGCCGCGGTTCCCGTGCGCGTCGACGACGATCTCCAAGCGGGTGATCTCGTGGTCGATGTGCGCGACGGTGCCCTCGTTTCGAGCTTCGCCTTTCGTCTCGAAGATGCGCTCGCGCGCGTCGCTGCGGCGGTACGGGTATGATCGCGCGTGGCGTCGGTTGGATCGTACGGACGCTCGGCGAAACCGCGATCGCCGCTCTTCCGGGTGCGCGTATCGGCGATGGTGTCTACATTCGTGTCGCGCGCGGCGAGCTGCTCGCGGGTGAAGTCGCGGCGGTCGAGCGCTCGCGCGTTACGATCGCGCCGTACGGATCGCTTGCGGGTGTCGCCGTCGGCGATCGGGTGGAGATCGCGAGGGAAGCGCTCTGTGTTCCGCTCGGGTTCGCGGCACTCGGACGCGTCCTCGACGCTCGTGGAATTCCGCTCGATGGTGGTCCGGCGCTGCGTACGGGAACGACACGCGTCGATCGCGCGGCGGCGCCGCCACCGGCAACGCGGACCGCTGTGACCGAACCATTCTGGACGGGTGTTCGCGCGATCGACGGCTTGTTGACGATCGGTCGGGGTGCGCGCGTGGGATTCTTCGGTGCGCCCGGTGCGGGAAAGACGACGTTGCTCGAAACGATCGTTGCGGGCGCGCGCGGCGATGCCGTCGTACTGGCGCTCGTCGGCGAACGCGGTCGCGAAGCTCAGGCCTGGTTTTCACGCGTCGATCGGCGCACGACGATTATTTGCGCGACGAGCGATCGGAGCGCGGCCGAACGCGTACGCGCGGCCGACGTCGCGATGGCGCAGGCACGTGCGCTCTGCGATCGCGGCATGCACGTCGTGCTCGTCGTCGACTCGCTCGCGCGATACACAGCTGCGCTTCGCGAGCAACGCGTCGCGCTCGGCGAACCCGTCGGTCGTGGCGGCTATTCGCCGATGGTCTGGGCCGAGCTCGCCCGGTATCTGGAATGTGCGGGAAACGCGTCCCGAGGATCGATCACGTTGCTCGCAACCGTGCTCTCCGATGGCGCGGACGACCGCGAACCGCTTTCCGATGCCGCACGTTCGTTGCTCGACGGACATATCGTGCTCTCGAGCGCGCTCGCGAACGCCGGACACTTTCCCGCAATCGATATTCTCGCAAGTACGAGTCGAACGATGCTCGACGTGGTCGTGCCCGATCATAACCGCGCGGCGCGCGCCGTTCGTGGCGCTCTCGCGCTGCTCGCGCAAACCGCCGACGCACGCGCGGTCGGGCTCGCAAATCTCGATGACTCCGCACTCGAGGCAGCCGTACGTGCAGAGGCTGCGATCGGTCTATTTTTGCGTCATCGTGAATCGGTTCGCGAATCCGAAACACTCGCGGCATTATACTCTGTCGCCGGGCTCGTGGCGGAACGTGCCACATGATCGCAGCCGATCTTGCGGCCGTCTGCGCGCGCATCGATGCGATCGATCCGCCGGCTTTCGCGCCATCCGATCTCGCAGTCTCGTCTTCAGATGCCCGAGAACGGCCGCAAGATGCTGCGGCGTTCGGTGCGCTCGTCGCTCGTGAATCGTCGCGATTGGTGCGAGAGAGCGCGGCGGAAGCAGGCGTCGATCCGCGTCTCGTGGCCGCGGTGACGAAGCACGAATCGAACTTCGATCCCCGTGCGACGTCGGCGACCGGTGCGGCCGGGTTGATGCAACTTATGCCCGAAACCGCACGCGATCTCGGCGTGAGCGATCGCTACGATCCGACGCAAAACATGCGCGGCGGATCGCGGTATTTGCGAGCGTTACTCGATCGTTTCCACGGCGACGTGCCGCTCGCGGTCGCCGCCTATAATGCCGGGCCGGGTGCCGTCGAAAAATACGGCGGCATCCCACCGTTTGCCGAGACCCAAGCGTATGTGAGACGGGTGATGGAAACGTATCGCGGCACCGGCCGCTAGCGCCCTCGCGGGACCGAGCGTTGCGACGCAGAATGTACGGCGCCTGTGCCGATGCCGCATAATAACCCCCTCGTCTACGCGCGTCTTCGGCAACGGTCGACCGGCCGCGCGCTTGCGGGGGTTGCCCTCGGCCTCATTCTCTTACTCCCGAGGCCGTCGGTCGCGATCGTCAGCGATGTCCCCGATGTGGCGATTCTCCTCTCGCGATACACGCGTGCGATCTCCGATAACGGTGTTCCCAAAGTGGCACGCGCGACGTCGACGGGCACGGTTGCGGGTGCGGGATTGACCGGCGTGTTCCACACGTGGATTGCGGATGAATCCGAGCGAACAGAACAAAATCTGGGACCGCGTTCGGAGCGATTGCTGCGTATACGTGACCGAATTTGGTATGCAGATGCCGATGGCGACGTGCGCGAATTTACGGGAATCCTCGCGCGCCGCGAGCGCACGCAGCGATTCATCGATTCCACCGATTTTGCGAAAGCGCCGGAGCGTTGCATCTCGCGCGGTCGCACGCTCGTGGGCGGAATCGCCACGTACGCCCTCGATGTCAAGGCACCGGGCGGCGAGACGGAGACGATCTACCTCGATGCGGTTTCCGGCCTCCCCGATCGGGTCGGTTACGATGACGACGACGGGCGGACGACGATCGATTTTTCGGATTGGCGCACCGTGGGGGGACATCGCTTTCCATTTCGGACCGTCAGCTCCAATGGCGACCGCGCGTACGATCTCGTGCACGTTACGCAGAGCGTGGATGTCGCGAGCGCGATCGATGCGACGATCTTCGCACCGATCGTTCCACGACGCATCGAAATGGATGCGCCGCAAACCTTGACGATCGAGGTGCACGGAGGCCATGCCTACGCTCCGGTCACGATTGCGGGTCACACGTACACGTTTCTGCTCGATACGGGCGCGCAACATATTCTTATCGACAAACACGTCGCAAACGAACTCAAACTCGAATCATTGGGATCGCTCGAAGCCAGCGGCGCATCGCGTACCGGCGGCTTACAACTCACGCGCGTTCACGAATTTCGCGTGGGCGAGGGGCGGCTCTCGGATATCGTGGCGACGACGATGGATCTTGGGGCATCGACGGCGGGCGCGTTTCGCATCGACGGTATTCTCGGCTATCCGTTTTTTGCATCGGCAACCGTGCGCCTAAATCTCGCGAAAAAGACGATGACGTTCGGTCCACCAGGCACACTCACGCCGGTCGGTGAGCGCGTGCCGCTCGAACTCGACCGCGCCTTTCCCGAAGCGCGCTTTCGTCTCAACGCGACGACCGAAGCTCCGTTCATCGTCGATACGGGCAATGCGGGTGAAGTGTTGCTGTATAAGCCTTTCGTCGATCGGCATCCGGGCATCGTCCCCTACACGCAGCGTATTCGGCATAGCTACGGTATCGGTGGCGCGACCGTCTCGTATCGCACGACGCTCGATCGATTCGAAACCGGCTCGGCCTCGCTCTTCAACGTCGATACCGACGTCATGCAAGCGACGCGTGGTGCCTTCGCCGATCGCTTCGATGCCGGTAACGTCGGTCTCGGTGTGCTCAAGAACTTCAACGTAACGTTCGATCTCGCGGATGCGGCAATGTATCTCGAACGCAGCGACGCCTTCGACGATGGGCGGTCGCGCAAATAGGACGGTAACAATTCGGCCATCCCTCCGACGCGTCGAGCCTCTAGGATTGAGGAAATCGCCGGGAGGAAACCGTGACTGAGAAGACCGCATCGAACCCGCTCAGCGTCATCGCGACGCGTCTACCCTACATCGATCGCCGCTCGCTTTCGCAGGCGTGGTTTTCCGCGCTGCATATCGCCTCCGACGGTCCCATCGCTGCGAATGCGAGCGAGCGCCGCGGTGTCGCTACGAACGCGATCGGCGCGTCGCCGAAAGCGAGCGCACCGCCCGCGCGTGCGAGTAATGCCGAGGTATCGCCGCGTACGTTCGCGACGTCGCGCGAAGCGAGCGGCGTCGGCGCGGAGATCGCGACACGGCGTACGCTCGATGCTCGCGTTGCCGCTGCCGCCCGCGCGTCGTTCGCGCGCGCCCGGAGCTATCCGCCGTTCGCGTCGACGCTCACGCTTGCGGTTGGAAACGAGCGCGTGCAGCTGGTCTTGCGCCGCGACGGCGCGACGCTCCACGTGGTCGCCATTTGTCGACCCGAGATCGCGCACACCGTGCGCCGCGCGCTCGCTGCCGCCGATCTCCATCTGCGCGTGCGCGGCGAATCGATACGCTCGTGCGTCGAAACGACGACGGCTCCGGTGCGCGCGTGATCGATCCCGCGACGAATGCCGGCCTCGCTCGAATCGCCGCGCGCGAACGCGACGTCATGCATGCCTACGATCCGGGATTTATTCCCGAAGCCAGCGACATCGCACGCAAAGGAACCGTCGTTCCGACCTTCGATCCGCTCGGCGTTGCGATCCCCGACGGCGCGTTCGTCGTCACCCCACATGCAGATGGCGGCCTCGCCTACGCACGCGACGGTGCCCTCACGATCGTCGATGGCGAACTGCGCGCGCGCGATGGCGGTGCCGTGCTCGGGTTCGGTGTCGGCGACCGCTCGAAACTCGTTCCCTTGCGGGTCGATCCGTACGACTCCGCGCAAGGTCGCGTCGCAAATGCTCGTATCGAAGCAGATGGCACCTTCGCGTATGCGCGGACGACGATCGATCCGCGCTCGGGCGAACGTCGTGCCGAAAACGTGGCGGTCGGGCGCATCGCCCTCGCTCGCTTTCCGGCCGGCACGCAACCCACGCGAATCGACGCGCATCACGTCGCGCCACCCGCAGGCGTGCGGCCGGAGTTTGGGGTGCCGGGCGACGGCGGGTTCGAGAAGCTCGCGACGCGATCGCGCGATCTCGGTCGCGTCGATATCATCGCGAGCTTGGAGAAGATGCGCGAAGCCTACGTCTCGTTCGAGGCGCTCCGCGCGGCACACCACGTCCGTGGTGGAACCGAGAAGACGGCGATGGATCTCGTCAAATGATTTCGAGCTTAACCTTCGTCGCGCCACAACTGCTCGGCGACGGCCGTGCCATCCGGCGGCCCGCGTTCGTTCCGCGGTCGACGTTGCCACTCTCGGCTGCGTGTCTCGTTGCGAACGGCGTGCGCGAAACGCTCTCGCGTCTGCTCGCACTCGAGATCGACGTCGATCTCATCGAGCCCTCGATTCCCGGACGTACCGAGCGGCGTGTCTTGCTCGATGGCGCGACGATCTTGCGCGTGCGCGGACGTATCTGCGATGGCTTCGTCATCGTGCGGCCCGCCGACGCCAGGCGTGTCGTGGCGCTCGCGTTCGATGAGAGCGAACGCTCGGATCGCGACGCGCTCTCGGAGATCGAACGCGCGACGCTCGAACGCGTCATCGCCGCACTCGTTCCGCTCTGCAATACGCTCTGCGGCACGCTCGGCCCGACGACGCGCGAGAGCGCCGATCGCGCGGCGTGCGATCTCGTCACGTATTTCGAGGTGCGGACCACGGGCCTCGCGCGGCTCGCGATCGGCTTCGCGCTCGCGCGCGATCCACCCGAAGATGTTGCCGAGCGCATCACGCTCGACGATCTCGCAGACGTCGAGCTCGAAGGCACCGTGAGTCTCGGCGTTGGTGCGCTCGGCGTTCCCGCATTTTCGCGGCTTGCAGTCGGCGCGACGATCGTGCTCGACACACCGCTCGGCGCGCCCGGCATGCTTTACTTTGGCGACGTTACCTTCGCACGCGGTGCGTGTGGCGTGGTCGACGGCCGCAATGCCATCAGCTTCGATAGCACCTATGCGGCCGCACCGTCGGCCATCCGAGGAGCAGCATGATCGACGATAGCCGGAATCTCGACCTTCTCATGAACGTCTCGCTCGCGGTCAGCGCGGAACTGGGACGCTGCACGATGCGTGTGAGCGACGTCCTCAAACTCGGCAAGGGCTCGATCGTCGAACTCGATCGCCTCGCGGGCGGACCCGTCGACGTACTCGTCAACAATCGTCTCGTCGCCCGCGGCGAGGTCGTCGCCGTCGACGACCGCTTCGGCATTCGCGTCACCGAAGTCGTCGCGCGTAAATCCGTGCGGGCATAACGTGGATTCGCTCGTCGCGATCGCGGGACACGGCGGGAAGGCGGGGCTCCCGCTCGACGTTCTCGCGGGGCTCACGCTCATCGCGCTCGCACCGTTTATGCTCGTGATGACGACATCGTTCGTACGGATCGTCGTCGTGCTCTCACTCGTGCGCTCGGCCATCGGTGCATCGTCGTTACCGCCCAATACCGTGCTAACGGGGCTCGCGCTCGTGCTGACGTTCGTCATCATGACGCCGACGTTGCAACGCGTCTCGCATGACGCGCTCGATCCGTACGCCCACGGGAAGATCACGCAGGGCGCGATGCTCGATCGCGCCTTCGCGCCGCTGCGTGGATTCATGATGCGTCAAACCCATGCCAAGGATCTCGCACTCTTCGCCCGGATCGCGCACGTCTCGACCACGGCGAGTGATAAAGAGCCTCCGGAAGTCTTGCTTGCGGCGTTCGTCGTGGGCGAATTACGAAGTGCCTTCGCGATCGGATTCGCGCTTTATCTGCCTTTTGTCGCAATCGATCTCGCGGTCGCCTCGATCCTGATGGGCTTGGGGATGTTCATGCTCAGCCCGCCGATCGTCTCGCTCCCGTGTAAATTGCTGCTCTTCGTGATGGTCGATGGCTGGGCGCTCGTCTGCGGGGGCGTCGTCTCGAGCTTTCGTTGATCGTTTCAGAAAAGCGAATTCGCTCGACAGCGCCGAAAATACGACGACATGTTCATCGCTGAGTATCTGCAGCGGCGTCGGCCGAGCATTTCGTTTGAATTCTTCCCGCCGAAAACGGACGAGGGTGTCGAGAACCTCATGCGGACGATCAAGTCACTTCGTATCCTCAATCCGGGATTCGTTTCGGTAACGTACGGGGCGGGCGGCTCCAGTCGCGTGCGGACGCTCGAAGTCGTGAAACGAATCAAGGGAGAGCTCGAGATCGAACCCATGGCGCATCTCACGTGCGTCGGAAGTTCGCGTAGCGAAATGCGCGAGATCGTCCGCGAACTCACGCTCGCGGGCGTCGAAAATATCATGGCGTTGCGCGGGGATCCGCCCAAGGGCGAAACACACTTCGTGCAGTCGACCGGTGGATTTCGCTACGCGAGCGAGCTCATCGAAATGCTTCGCGACGAATTCAACCTCTGCATCGGTGCGGGTGCGTATCCCGAGGTGCATCCCGATGCCTTGGATGCCGATGACGACATTCGCGTGGCAGCCGCCAAAGTCGCTGCCGGCGCGACGTTTCTCACGACGCAATTTTTCTTCGATAACACCGCATATTTCGCGTACGTCGATCGTGCGCGAGCTGCGGGAATCGACGTGCCGATCGTGCCGGGCATCATGCCGATCACGAGCTACAAGGGCGTCGCGACGATGCTTGCGATGAATGGCGGCAAGATGCCGCAGCGTCTTCTCGCCGAACTCGAAGCGCGCCACGACGAGCCCGAAGCCGTTGCCGAACTCGGCGTCGCCTATACGGCGCTGCAGTGTCGCGATCTCCTCGCGAAAGGCGCACCGGGACTGCATTTCTACACGCTCAATCGCTCGACGGCGACGCGTGCGGTCGTCTCGGCGCTCGTGGCGACCGATGCGATACGCGAAGCGGCCCTTGCGTATGAGGCGACGACGCTCGCGCGAAATGCAGGCGTCACCGCGCGGTAACATCGCGGCGGTAGCGTGTTGGTATGGATGCGCTCGCCGGTATCGTTCGTGAGTCTCTCGTCGTCGCGGCGATACTCTGTCTCCCCGTGCTCGTCGTCGCGACGGCGATCGGGACGCTCGTCGCGGTCGTGCAAGCCGCAACGCAAGTGCAAGAACAGACGCTGACGCTCTTGCCCAAAATGCTCGCGGTCGGCGCGATGGTCGCGGTATTCGGAGCGTTCGCGATGCATCTCTGCGGCAATCTCTTTACCGATGCGATTCGCATGCTACCGACGATCGTGCGCGCGGGGTAACGCGCGTGAACGACGGCGAGCTCTTGATCCTCGCGCGATGTGCGGGCTTTGCATTTCGTGCCCCGGGCTTCTCGCATCCGAGCGTGCCGCCGCCCATACGTGCGGGTTTTGCTTTCGCGCTTTCGCTCGCGCTCGATCGAGCGTACGCATCGACCGCGCGCACCGGCCCGGGTGGCTTCGCGTTCGCACTCGTGACTGAAACGTTGATCGGTGCGGCGATCGGCATCGCGGCATCGATGCTCTACGACGGTGCATTCTCCGGCGGCCGCGCGCTCGACGATTACGTCGGTATTCGTTCGAGCGTTCCGAGCGCCGGCGTCGCGGCGGGAGCGGGCTTCGGTCGCCTCTGGTCGCTTGCATTCACGGCGGGCTTTTTCGTGCTCGGCGGATACGGAATCGCTCTGGTCGGATTCGCCGATGCCTTCGCGACGTTGCCGCCGGGAGCGCTTGCGGCGTCGCACGACATCCAAATCTTTACCGTCGCGCTCCCGCAGACGCTCTTGCGCGCGGCGTTCTTCGTCGCGGGGCCGGCGATCGCAATCGCGCTCGTCGCGCAAATCGCGCTCGCCATCGTCGCGCGGCTCGTGCCAAGATTCTCGACCTTCACGCTCTCGTTTCCAATCGTCTTTGCTTGTGTGCTCGTCGCAACGGTCGCGGCGCTCCCACTCGCACTCCATGCGGCGGCGTCACCCTGGATGGATCTCTCGATGTTGCGCGTCAGAAAGTAGCGCGATGGCAGAAGAAAAGCCGTTCGATCCGACGCACGCGCGCAGCGCGAAGGCGCGCCGCGATGGCGACATTCCGCGTTCGGCCGACGTCAACGCCGTCGCGTCGCTCGCATGTGCGTCGCTCGGGCTCTTCCTCGTCCTCGATCTTGCGGCCGGTGCGGCGCGCACGGCACTCGCGCAAGCGGCTTCGGGACGCGCGATCGATCCCGGGCCGTACGCCGTCTTCGGACTCGTCGCACTCGCCGTGATCGCTTGCGCGCTCGTCGGCGCGGTGGCGGCCACGTACGCGCAAGCCCGCACGATCACGGTAAAGTTTCCCGCGCCGAAATTCGAAAAACTCAATCCGTTCGAAGGCCTCAAACGCATGTTCTCACGCGATGCCGCGATCGGTGGCGCGAAAGCGTTCGTCGTTTCGGCCGCCGTCGCATGTGCGGTCGTGCCCGCCGCGCGCGATACGTTTGCGGCGGTCGCGGGTGGGGCGCCGCCCGCGCAACTCGGCGCAATTGTCGTCCGGGCGATCCGTGCGGTGCTCGTAGGGGCGCTGCTCGTCGCGGCCGCATTCGCCGTCGTCGATATTTTTTTGGAGCGCGCCAAATGGCGCAAGCGACTCAAGATGAGTTTCGACGAACTCAGACGCGATAGCAAACAGAACGACGGCGACCCACTCGTGCGCGGACGAAGGCGACAAGCCCACCGCGCGCTCGTTCGCGGCTCGATCGCAAACGTCAAAAATGCAAGCTTCGTCATCACCAATCCCACGCACGTCGCGATCGCCCTCGAATATCGACCGCCGGCGATTGCCGTCCCGCGCGTGCTCGTGCGCGCGATCGACGCGGGCGCGCGAGAAATCAAACGTCGTGCGCGCGAGCTCGGCGTGCCGATCGTCGAAAACGTGCCGCTCGCGCGTGCGCTGCTCGCATCGACCGATGTCGGCGCACCCATTCCACCCGATGCCTACGCGGCCGTCGCAGCGATCGTCGCGATGCTCGCCCGAGAGCCCGTACGCGCATGAATACGAAAGCGATTACGTACGTTTTCGCGGGCATCGTGCTTTCGATCGTCGGCTTCCTCGTCGTGCCCTTACCCCCCGTCGTGCTCGATTGTTTACTTGCAATCAATATCGTCGGGTCGGGTATCGTGCTCTTGCTCGCAATCACGATTGGCGAACCGCTCGAATTTGCGGCGTTCGCGCCCGCGTTGCTGATCGCGACACTCTTTCGACTCTCACTCGACGTCTCCGCGACGCGACTGATCCTCACGCAGGGCCACATCGAAGGTGGTGTCGGCGAGATCATACCGGCGTTCGGAGAACTCGTCGTCCACGGCAATCTCGTCGTCGGGCTCATCGTCTTTACGATCCTCATTACGATTCAATTTATCGTGATCGCATCGGGCTCGCAACGCGTCGCCGAAGTCGCCGCACGCTTCACGCTCGATGCGATGCCGGGCAAACAGATGGCGATCGATGCGGAAGTTCATGCGGGGATGCTCGACGCGGAAGGCGCGCGACGCAAGCGACTCACGATTCAGAAAGAAGCCGACTTTTATGGCGCGATGGATGGTGCTGGAAAATTCGTCAAGGGTGACGCGATCGCGGCGCTCGTGATCGTCGCGCTCAATCTTATCGGTGGCGTGGTCGTCGGAATCGCGTACTACGGCATGAGCCCCCTCGACGCGCTCAACACGTTCGCAATTCTCTCAATCGGAAACGCGCTCGTGACGACGTTGCCCGCATTCTTACTCTCGACCTCGATGGGCCTCATGGTTACGCGCGCGAGCGGCGATGGATCTCTCGGTGTCGATATCGCGACGCAGCTCTTCGCACGTCCCGACGTCTTGCGCGCGGCGGCGGCGTTCTCACTCGCACTCGCATTCGTCCCGGCACTCCCTCATCTCGCCTTCATCGCGATCGCGATCGCGCTCGCGGTAACGGCGCAGGTCGGCGCGCGCACGCATGCGGATCAGGTACGCGACGTGCGAGCGGCGCGCGACCTCGCGCGGCGTGCGTCGATCCGTCGACCCGAGATGGCGCTCGGCCTCGTTGGTGTCGATGCGCTCGCAATCGACGTCGGGCTCGATCTCGCGGCGTTCTTACAGTCGCCCCTCGCCGACGCGCTCCTGGATCGAATCGGTGAAGTTCGTCGCGCGCTGGCGAGCGATCTCGGCATCGTAATGCCGGGCGTTCGCCTGCGCGACGATCTCACGCGCGATGCGTCGACCTATGCGATACGCGTGCGCGATACCGTCGTTGCCGAAGGTCGCTTGTGCCTCGATCGGGTGCTCGCGGTTGCGGGCGAAGAGATTCTGGGGCGCTTCCACGGCGAACGCGTGCGCGAACCCGTGTACGGGCTCGCGGCGGTGTGGATCGAACCCGGCGAACGCGAATTTGCCGTCGCCAACGGCGCGCTGTGTTTCGATCCGATCTCGATCGTCGGGTCGCATCTCGCCGAAGTCGTGCGCTCGCATGCGAGCGCTTTGCTCGGGCGCCAAGAGTTGCACACGCTCGTCGAACATCTCCGCGCGAGCGTACCGTCGCTCGTCAAAGAGATCGGCACCGACGCGCTTCCGCTCGCGACGGTTCAACGCGTCTTCGAATTATTGTTGCGCGAACGCGTCTGGCCGCGCGATACGGTCATGGTGCTCGAGGCGCTCGTCGACGCATCGATCGCAACGCGCGATGCGCGCGATCTTGCCGAGAGCGTCCGGCGTAAACTCGTGCCGCACCAATTGCGCCGTCGCAACATCGCAATACTCGAACCACTCATCGTCGATCCGCAATTCGAAACCGAGCTGCACGGTTGGCTCGTCGATGGCTCGCTCGCGCCGCAGCCGCAGACCGCATGGCACGTGCGAAGCGTCGCGAGTTCGTATGCAGCGAGCGTCGTACGCGAACGTGCGGCCATCGTTTGCACGGGTGCGCTCCGTCCGGCGCTCGCCGATTTTCTATCGCGCTTCGGCGTCGCCGTCGACGTCTTCGCATACGCGGAGTTGCCGCCGGAATTGGAGTTACGCCCGGCAGTCGTGCTGGGCTACCCGACGACCACGATCGAGCAGCCGGGTGCGATTTCCGCATGACGACGGCCGCGCGTTCCAAGAGCGGCGCAATCCGAACAGCGCCCGCTGATCGAGATGGCAGCGTATGTCGGTGGCCGCTTTCTAGCGAGCCGCGCTCACGCCGAAGGAAAACATCCGCACGCGACCGCGATCGAGAATCGTCTCGGCCGACGGCTCGAACCCTTTTCTGATTTTCAAAAGCGCGGCAGACCGAGGCGATTTGTCCCGCGAGCGCGTATCGCGCTCGTAGAGGTTGGTCCGAGCGGCCTTCCCATCCATGCAAGACGGCCACCCTCGAACGGTTTGACGGGGCTGGATTCGCCTGCTACAATGCGTGGGTTCTCCCCTCCCTTGGGGTCTTTTTATACGTATGTGGCTTCGACTTAAACCCTGGGTGACGGGACTTTTCCTCGTCGCGATCGTCGCGGGATCGCTCTACCTGGTACTCCCGATCCAAAACAAGATCAAGCTCGGGCTCGATCTCCAGGGCGGCGTGCGCGTGTTGCTGCAACTGCAACCGAGCCCCGAAGTCCCGCAAATCACGCGTCAGGTTCAGACCGAGGTGCAGCAGGTCATCGACGCGCGCATCAACGGTCTCGGCGTTGCGGAGCCCCAGATTACGTCGGTCGGTAACGATCGCATTCTGGTCGAACTGCCCAACGTCAAGAACCCCGACGAAGCGGTGCGGTCATTAAAAGATGTTGCGAAACTCGATTTCAAAATTATTCCGACCGACGTTAATGCGAAGGTCGCGAGCGATAAAAAGTACGCGAACGATCCTAATGGAGCGTACAAAGATAGCGGAGCGATCGTCTATTCGGGCAACGACCTCAAGCGCGCATCTTCGTCGCCCGACCAGAGCGGCGGTTGGAAGATCGATTTCGAGACGAAAGACCCCGCAAAGTTCGGCCGGATGACGCAGGCGAATATCGGCAAGTTGCTCGGCTTCTTCCTCGATAAGAAGTTCGTCTCGGCGGCGACGATTCAGAGTGTCATCACGGACCAAGGGCAGATCACGGGTCAGTTCACCGAAGAAGAGACGCTTCGTGTTGCAAACGATCTCAACGCGGGTGCGCTGCCGGTTCCCGTCAAGATCATCGAGAACGATACGGTCGGCCCCGTGCTCGGCAAACTCGATCTCGAGAAATCGCTTTACGCGTCGATCGCAGGCCTCGGTCTCGTGCTCATCTTCATGTTCGTGGTCTATCGCCTTCCCGGTATTCTCGCCGACCTCGCGCTCGTCGTATACGTGCTGATGCTCCTGGGGTTGCTCGCGGGGGTGCACGCGGTGTTGACGCTCCCGGGTATTGCCGGCTTCGTGCTCTCGATCGGCATGGCCGTCGATGCGAACGTCCTGATCTTCGAACGCCTCAAAGAAGAGATTTGGGCAGGCAAGACATTGCGTTCGGCGGTCGCGATCGGCTTCAAGCGCGCGTTCACCGCCGTCTTCGATAGCCACTTCACCACGATCGTCGGCGCGGGCGTCCTTTTCATGCTCGGTACGGGTACCGTCAAAGGCTTCGCGTACACGCTTTTTTGGGGAACGGTTTTCTCACTCTTCACGGCGACGTTCGTGACGCGCTATTTTATGGATCTCGTGGTCGACAATAACGTCAGCGAAAATCCGAAAGTGTACGGAGCGTAAGCGGTGTTCTTTCGTCGATTGAATTGGAACGTCGTCGGGTGGTTTAAGACCGTCTCCGCGATTTCATACGGGATTATCTTCCTCGGCGTCCTCGCGCTCGGCTGGCACGCCTTCCACGCACCGGGCGGCGGCTTCCAGCCATCGCACGCGCTGCGCTTGGGGATCTCGTTCACCGGCGGCACCGACGTCACGGTGAAATTCGTGAAACCGCAAACCGTCGCCAGTATTCAAAAAGCGCTCGGGACCCTCGGCGTGAACGATGCGCGCGTGAATACGCTCGCCAAGACGAGCGATAGCGCGCCCGGCGAACGCTACACGATCGAAACACAGACCGACTTCGGCGACAATACGCCAAAGCTGTGGACCGCGCTCGGCGCGATCGGTAACGTCGACCGCGCGCAATCACAGATCGAGGCCGTCGGTCCGTCGCTCGGTAAAGAATATCTCATCAAGGCCGCGGAAGCGCTGGTCATCGCGATCGGGATCCAGTTCATCTACATCGCGTTCCGCTTCGGTTGGAATTACATCTTCGGCCTCGTGGTCGTCATCGCACTCGTGCGCGACGCCGCGATGATGATCGGTATCTATGCGATCGCCGATCGCCGCGCAGACGATGCATTTCTCGCAGCCGTATTAACCGTCATCGGGTACTCGGTGATGGATACGATCGTCATTCTCGATCGTATTCGCGAAAACGTCAAAGTCATGGCGGGTCAGCCGTACGATCGTATCGTGAACACGTCGATCTTGCAGACGATGACGCGCTCCGTCAATACGCTCGCAACCGTCGTCGTAACGCTCGTCGCACTGGTCGGCTTCGGCGGCGCGAGCCTGCAGAATTTCGCGTTCGCGTTGCTCGTGGGCATCTGCTCGGGCGGCTACCATTCGATTTTCTACTCAGCTCCACTCGTGCACATCTTGCGCGAACGGCAACTCAAATCGGCTTCGGGTCGTCTCGCGCTTGCCCGCTCGTCGGCCAGCGAGCGTCCGCGCACGGTTGCCGAAGCGCGCGCGCAAGCCGCCGGTGCGGCTTCGCGCGACGTCGTGCTCGCGGCTCGCAAAGAGCGCAAGAAGAAGGGCACGAATCGCGGCACGCCATCGGCACCGGTGTCGTACAAGCGTAAACGTGTGTTGCCCGCAACGGCAACTGCAGCTGAAGTTGCGGCGTTCGCCGCCGCACCACAATACGAAGACGTCTACGATGATGGATCGCACGAACACGATCTCGCGGTCGCCGAAAACGACCACGGGGTCTCGCACGATCACGACGTGCACGGCCACGAGATGCTCGATCCTCTCGACGCACAAAATTCGGGCGTGCACGAACAAGATCTTCTGTTGGGTCACGAAGAAATTCACTTGAATTTAGGCGATGTCGAAGCCGATAAAACGGAACACCCCGCCCTCAAGCACGAGTAACCCGATGGCGCGGCTCTTGCCGCCGCCCACCGCATCAGAAGCCGCTTTCGAGAGGCTTCTGATGCATTTTGACGATCCGACGGGCGCGGAACCGACGCTCGATCTGCTCGGCTCGACCGTCCAAAACGTGCCGCGCCCGCGCGATCCGCAGATCGAAGCGATCGCGGACCCCGCAGCCGATGCGAACATCGCGTTTCTCGACGCGCTCTTCGCAAAGAAAGATACGTACCTCGAAGGCGATCGCTTTTCGTCGATCGGCGATGCCGACGATTTCTTCACGAAGATCGTCGGCGTTAGTTTCGAGGGCCGACAAGATCGCGTTGGCGGATTACTGCCCGGTCAAGCACTCGAACTCGTGCGCGAGCCGGAGAATCCTTACGATGCGAACGCGATCGCCGTGCGCTTCGGCACGTTCGCACTCGGCTTTCTTCGCAAAGAGATCGCGCGGCGGATCGCGCCCAACATCGATGCGGGCGAACGTTACGAAGCACGTGTCGGAAGCATCACGGGCGGCGGCGAGCGTAACGTCGGCGTGAATATTCACGTCCGTCGGATCGGCGCGCGCGGGATCGGATCCGTCGCGTTGCCGACCTACGACGACGCGATCGCGCTCGGTACGAGCATCGATGATGTGCGCGCCGCTTTCATCGGCACGCGACCGCTCCGCAACGCGCAACGGGACGTGCTCGAACGCGTCGCGGCCGGGCGCAACACGCTCGCGGTGCTCGGGACGGGTCGGGGAAAATCGCTGTGCTTCGCGCTTCCCGCAACCGAACGCGCGCTGCATCGCCGTGAGAAGACGATCGTCTTCTATCCCCTTCGCGCGCTCGCGAACGACCAATTCGATGCGCTCTCGCGGCGCCTCGCGCCGATGGGCCTACGCGTGCTCCGCGCGAACGGCTCGATCGATGCGAGCGAACGCGCGCTACTCGACGACGCGCTCGAAAGCGGCGCGTGGGATCTCATCCTTGCGACGCCGGAGTTTGCGACATTCCACCGCGCGGCATTCGTGCGTGCGTGCAATCGCCCGTGGCTCGTCGTCGTCGATGAAGCGCACCATATCTTCGAATCGAAACATCGCGCGGCATACGGAACGCTCGGCGAACTCATCGTGCAACTCGGTGCACCTCAAGTGCTCGCGTTGACCGCAACGGCAAACGACGATGCGTTTCGCGATATTCGTCGCGCTCTGCGGATCGATGCGTGGGTGATCGACCCGACGGTGCGCGAGAATCTCCACGTCGTCGATGCACGCAATACGTCGGATAAGAATGCATATCTCGCGCGCGAACTTAGCGGCGACGGCAAAGCGATCGTGTACTGCAACTCGCGCGCCGAAGCGACGAAGCTCGCCGAGCGGTTGCGTGCGCGTTTCGGACCGAGCGTCGCATTCTATCATGCGGGTGTCCCAAGTGAAGAACGCGCTGGGATCGAAGATCTTTTTCGTAATGGTGCGATTCGCGTGATCGTGGCGACGTCGGCGTTTGGTGAAGGCATCGACCTTCCCGACGTGCGCGACGTCGTACTCTTTCACCTCAATTTCGACGTCACGGGCTTCAATCAAATGGCCGGGCGCGCGGGACGCGACGGCGATTCGGCACGCATCCATCTCCTCTATGGCGATGGCGATCGGCGCATCAACGATTTTATTCTCGAACGCAACGCGCCAACGCTCGAGCGACTGCGCGAGATCTTTCGTGGCATGCGCGTGATGTCGCGCGATGCGATGCTGCGCACGTCGTACGAAGAGATCGCGCGAATACTGGACATCAATGGCGTCGATGGCGCGAGCATCAGCGCCGCGGTTGCGATGTTCGCCGAAGTCGGGCTCGTGCAGAGTGGTGCCGACGACGACGGCCGTTTCGTTCATTTTCTCGAGGTCGCCGGTAAAGTCGATCTCACCGCGACGACGCGTTACGCCGAAGGTCTCGCCGAACGCGACGCGTTCCAACGTTTCTGCGATCTCGCGCTTAAGGCCGACGCCGAAACGCTCGAACAAGTCATCAATCGCCCGATCTACCCCGATCGCGTGGCGTTGACGGCGTCGTAAGAACGCGTTCGGCCGGCACTGCGTCCGCGCGCCGCAGCAACCGCGACGTGCAGGTCGCCTCTTGTGTGACGCGCGCTGAGATGTTAGGGTCGTGCGATAGGGGCTCAATGCCTGAGAAAATTGCATGTTTATTCATAACTAATGCATGCGCATTAGCTCTAAAGCTTCTATCAGTCCGAGAGGTCGCGAATGTATCTCCGCTCGATCGTGCTTCATCGCCTCGTCGCGCTCGTTGCATTGCTTTTTCTCCCGCCGCTGATCGACGGATGTTCGAGCGGTGGAACGGTGGCGCTCGCGCCGGCTCCCGTCGGGGTGCAGTCGTGGAACCTCGTCGCGGGCGGTTCGGCGCGATCCGAAGCGTTACAAACGGCGGACTATTATCCAAACGCGATCACGATCAACGCGGGCGACTCGATCACGTGGACCAATACGGCGGTGGAGCCGCATACGGTTTCGATTCCGGCTGTGGGTCAAGCGATTCCGCCCGGACCGCCGCAGCCCAAGGTCGGCAGCAACGTCTACGACGGAACGGCGTATCTCAGTTCGGGATTTTTCATGATGGGCGCCACCTATACGGTGATGTTTTCGCAACCCGGCACCTACAAAGTGTACTGCTTGATCCACCAGCCGGAGATGGTCGCGACGATCGTCGTTCTACCGGCAGGTTCGGTGTTGCCGAAGAAACAGGCGCAGTATACGGCTTTAGGATCGGCGGACTTTGCGCTCGATATCGCGGCGGCCGATCAGGCGGTGCTCGCGTTCCCGTATGCCACCGATGGCACAATCCTCGCCGCCGGTATCCAGCCGGGCGCAGCGCCACTCCCGGCGACGCAATCTTCCGTCGTACGCTTCCTCCACGGCCCGACGCTCGACAACACCTCGACGATCGCGGTCGGGACGACGGTGACATGGAATAATATTTCGCAGTTCCCGCACACGGTGTCGTTCCCGATATTCGGTCAGCCTGTCCCGCCCGGTTCGCCAACGCGTCCGGCTGCGGGCGCAAGCACCTACGATGGTACGGCGTTCGTCAATTCCGGGGTCATCGTACCGGGCGGAAGCTTTAGCTTGCAGTTTACGAAGGCCGGGACGTACGAGTATTTCTGTCTCTTTCACACGGACGAGGGCATGATCGGGACGATCGTCGTCAAGTAGCCGATCCAGCAGCGAATCGCGCGTCTGACGCGAAGGCGAGCGCGATGATCGAGATGCGCGCGTTTTCCCATAACGACGGTCGGGTGACCGACCTTCTCGTGGGCGGCGCTCCGCTCGGACCCGCACTCGTGCTGCACCACGGCACGCCATCGGATGCGTCGCTGTGGGGGACGTGGGACGGCGTCGCCCGCGAGAACGGGCTGCGGCTCGTCGCGCTCTCGCGTCCGGGCTACGCAACCTCGACGCGTCTGCCCGGCCGCACGGTTGCTGACGTTGCGAAAGACGTGCGCGAGGTGCTCGACGCGCTCGACGTGCCTTGGTTCGTGACGGCTGGGTGGTCGGGTGGTGGCCCGCACGCGCTCGCAACGGCAAACATTCTCGGCGATCGTTGTCGCGCCGTCGCGACACTCGCAGGTGTCGGCCCGTTCGGAGTACCCGATCTCGATTTTCTCGCTGGTATGGGTCCGGAGAACCACGCGGAGTTCGGTGCGGCTCTTCGCGGTGAAACCGGAGTCCGGGCGTGGCTCGGCGAGCACGCGGCTTCGTTTCGCAACGCGACGGGGCCGGAGATTGCGGACGCGTTCGGAGAACTCGTTCCGCCGATCGACCGCGATATGCTCGTCGGTGGGTACGCCGATGAAATGGCCGCCGAAATGCGACGCGCACTCGCGACCGGTTTCGACGGCTGGATCGACGACGATCTCGCGTTCGTCCGACCATGGGGTTTCGACCTCGGCGAAATACGCGTTCCCGTCACGGTGTGGCAGGGCGACCTCGACCTCATGGTCCCGGCCGCGCACGGCGCGTGGCTCGCCTCGCACATTCCGGGTGCAATCGCGAAGCCCGCCATGGGCCACGGGCATATCTCGCTCGTTACGACGTATCGCGACGAAATCGTCCGCGAACTGATCGCCTCAGCAAAGCAACGCGCCTAAAGCGGTTTCCCGAGCTTCGTCAGCAGTGCCGCGAGTTCTGCTGGGCGTTCCACGGGAATGTTGTGCCCCGCGAGCTTGAACGTCACGAGTATCGCGCCCGGAATCGCGCTCACGACTTCGCGACGTAAGCGTGCCACAGGTGCGAGCGTATCGCGATCGCCTGCGACGACGATCGTCGGCGTGGCGATCGTGCCGAGGCGCTCGAAAAAATCCTCGCGTCGACCGAGTTCGTACCATTGAAACCACGCTTCGCGTTGCGCGATGAGCGCATCGTCGATGAGCCGTTCCATCGCATCGGGAGCGATCTCGCGGAACATCGCAGCGCGTTGAAATCGCTCGATCGCAATCCGAGAGCCGAACGCCCCTTCGGCGAGCTCCCGATGTCCGACTCTATCCGGTGGCGCCTTCGCCGTCCCCGTCGCGACGAGGACGAGTCGTTTGAGAGTGGGCGGCGGATCGAGGGCGACGTATTGTGCGATCTTGCCGCCAGCCGAATGGCCGACGATTTCAACGCAGCGACCAATCGATGCGAGCGCGGCGCGAACATCGCTTGCATATCCCGCGCAATCGTAACCATACGCGGGGCGATCCGACGAACCCGCGCCGCGAAAATCGAGAAGATGGATCGTGAACGCCTGAAGGTCGAGCCGCTCGGCGACTTCGTAGAACATCCGACGCGAACTGATCCATCCGTGCAAGAAGAGCAACGTGCGAGGACCCGTTCCACGCGTCTCGAGCGCGAGCGAAAGCCCACCGTTATCGATGTATCTCACGATCGATGCTTGCGTTCGCGCGAACGTCATCGGCGCTCGCTCAGGCGAGGGCTTTCGTGAGATCTGCGGCACCGACGATGTTGTAGAAGGCGTTATCGGTCTCCGACATCTGCGGTGCCCACGGATCGATTTGGTTGCGGCCGATCGGGAAGTGAACCGTCGGTCCGTACGCGTTTGAGTAGTCGGCGTCATCGAATGGCGCGTAGTCGTCGGTTTCGCGATGAGCGAGCACCGTCGCTGCGATGGCATTGCGGGCGGCGGTAGCGGCGGTGCGGACGCCGCTCGGAAGCCGCCCGTCCTGCGCGAGCGTCTCGTAAAGAGCGATTGCCGGCCGATCGGCGCGCCATGGGAGTTGCTTGCCTTCGGGAAACCGGACCATCCCATCGATCGCCCGAGCGTCCTCGCGGATCGCCGCGCGCGCCATGCGGTTCTTCGCAGCCGATGTGAGCGAAGCATCGAGAGCTGCGACCGTGGTTTCAACCATAGCTATTTTTTGTGCTGAGAGGCCGAACACGTCGAATGCCGCTGCCGGCGCGAAGCCGTCACGTGCACGCAGACCGTACGTGGTCGTCATGGTGGTTTCGACGACGTCGCGCGCCATTTGGTGCGGATCGTTGAGGTTTGCCGCGATATCGTGCGCGACGGCAGTCGGCACGCCGGGCGCTAGCATCGTCTCGGGTGACGCTGCGAAGAAGCGCACGCCCGCGTGCGAGAGCGCGGAAGAAAAAGCGACCGTCGCCATGAGGCATTGGTTCGCAACCACGCCATCGACAACGCGGCCCGTGTCGCTCGGATGGTCTTTGGAATGCGCTGCGACGCCATCGGCGATCGCACCCGCGATGTCGTCTGCGCGCATGATGCCCGTGGCGCTGTGCGTCGATTGCATGCCGCCGCCATCGCCGCCGCCGTGGTCGATCAGATCGATCCACGTTTGCTTTGCGTGCACGAGTTCGGCGTTATCGAGCGTGCGTTTCACGAATGCGGCGAGATCGGTACGCGCCGACATATCGTGGGGTGGCGAGACCTCGGTACGACCACGCTCGAGCTTGCCGTCGGCGATCGCATACGACTCCGTGCGTAAGATGTGCTCGGGCTCCGCACCGCGTCGCGACGTCGTATCTTCGACGGTAAACTCAATCGACCGATCCGCCGCGCTCGTCTCGATCGCTTGTGCGATCGTCGCGGCTTGAATGGTGTCGAGATTGTTGTCGCCATCGCGATAGAGACCGAATTCGAGCGCGCGCGACGCACGCTCCGTGGAAATCGAACCGACCATACAAGAGCCTCCGACGAAAAAAGTGTCGGAGCCCTATCGCGACGATGCGAACGGAAACAAGACTCGGAGGGTTACATCGCCGATCGCGCGCGTAACGCGGGCTTGTCGATTTTCCCCATCGCGTTTCGCGGTAAATCATCGACGATCGTCATCTCGCGCGGCACCTTGAAGCTCGCGAGCTTCCCGCGCAGCGTCGAGAGCACGGTCGCGATATCGATCGCGCCTTCGACTTCGATGTAGGCGATCGGTAATTCGCCGCGCGCCGCATCGGGCCGTCCGACGACCGCAGCCGCGCGAATGCCATCGATCCGCATCAGCTCGTCCTCGATCTCACGTGGATAGATATTGAAGCCACCGCTGATGATGAGCTCTTTCGTACGCCCCACGATCGCGTAGCCGCGCTCGGAATCGTACGTCGCGAGATCGCCGCTGCGAAACCACCGCGTACCGTCGGCATCGTGCACGAACGCTGCAGCCGTCGCATCGGCGTCGCGCCAATATCCCGCGCAGACGTTTGGCCCGCTCACGAGAATTTCTCCGATCTCGCCGTCGGAAATCTCGCGATCGTGTGCATCGACGAGTCGTGCGCGCACGTCCGGAAATGGGAACCCGACCGTTCCGGGATAGCGCGCGCCATCATACCGATTGGTCAGCGCAAAACCGAACTCCGTCGATCCGTAACGCTCCAAAATCGATGCGTCAAATTGCGCGGCGAACGCTTCGTGGACGCTTGCGGGAAGCGCGGCCGATCCCGAGACGAAAAGTCGCACCACCGGAAACGGCCCGGGACCCGCATGCTCGAGAATGCGAACGTACATCGTCGGCACGCCGAAAAACATCGTCGCATTCCCGGCGCGCAACGTCGCAACGACGTCGCTCACTTCGAAGCGCTCGCGAAGCAGGAGGCGCGCTCCCGCAACGAACGTACCGTTGATTCCGGCGCAGAGCCCGTGGATGTGAAAGAGCGGCAACGTCAAGAGCAAGGTGTCGCTCGAAGTCCAAGCCCACGCTCGCGTAACCTGCGATGCGATTGCGGCGAGATTAGCGTGCGTGAGCATCGCGCCTTTCGCGCGGCCCGTCGTACCGCTCGTATACACGAGCAGCGCGACGTCGTCCGGTTTCCGATCGCGCTCAAACGGCGCGATGCGCGTGTCGGTCGCCCATGCGGCGACATCGGTGAGATCGACGAGCGTGCCCGCAAACGTCGTCGCAACCAAGGGCCGACTCTGCTCGGAGACGCACATGACGCGCGCGCCCGAATCTTCGACGATACGCGCGAGATCCGATTCGCGATAGAGCACGTTTGCGGGCACGACGATCGCACCCGCACGCATCGCACCGAGATATGCGAAGACGAAACCGAGCGAGTTCTCGGCGTAGATGACGACGCGATCGCCCGCAGCGACGCCGATCGCGCGTAGCCTCTCGGCAACACGCGTGGCGCCATCGTAAAGCTCCGCGTACGTGACGTCGTCGATAGCAAACGACGTCGGGCTCTCGTTTGCGTGGAGATCGAGTGCGTCGAGAATCATCGTTCGAAGTTGTCGCGTAGCGCGAGCGTCGCCTTGTCTTACTGGGCTCGCCTCAAAGGTACGCGCTCGTTCTTTTGGTCAGCACGTTGGGAGCGACGTGTATCCGGTCGCTAGGTCCGTGTGCTTGAGGACGATTTGAACGGCGGCAGGCAGGCTCGCGATATCGGTCCCGGGCGGGGGCGGCTGGACCGGAACGCCGTTGTGATCGGTCACGAGTTCGTCGTGTGTGAATGGATTGAGCTTTTCGCCCGGATAGAGGAAAGGCCACGGAAATTTTCCGATCGTCACGCTACCGTCGCGGAGCGTGACCTTGGCGATCACCTCTTGCACGACCGTTCCGTCGCGTCGATAGCCAAGATGGCTCGGCTCGAGAATGACCTCGCCGCATGGTGCTGTCGAGACGTCGCCCGCGTTGCCGTTCCCGGCTTTGCCCGTGCCGCTGCCCGTGCCGCCGAGGCCACCCGTTCCGACGCCCGCACCTCCGCCCGTTCCCGTGCCGCCATTCTGCTGACCCGCAGCTTTGCCGTTGGCGAGTGAATGGACCGGTGCGTGCGCGAGTGTACGCTGCGGGGTTTGCATCACGGCGAGGTGCTTCGCGGCGGCCGCACCACCGATGTGCAGCGCGGGCGTCGCGGCGGCTTTGGCGGCGGGGGCGAGCACGACGGTCACGGGCGCGAGCGTGTAGTGCGGCCGGGGGGTCGGGGTGATGCGCGGTGTTGGTTTGGGCGTCGGCGCCGGAGTGGGCGGTGGCGTCGGCGGCGGGGTGCGTTGCGAGATCGTCACGACCTGCGCCACGACACGCTCCTCGGGCTTCGGCGGTGCCCGATGCGGATAAAGTCCCGCAACGACTTCCAGAAACGCGAAGGCGACCGCAATTCCCGTCCACATACGTCGAGGGAAATCGCGGTCGCGGAGGTCGAGTGGTTCGATTCGGATTCGGCTCCGGTTCGGGGAGTTAGGGGTGCTCTAGCAGGCGTGGGTACGGCAATAGCGCGCGTGGATATAGGCCTGTCGACGTGCACGGGCGGCATCTTCTTCGCGCTTCGCTCGCTTCTTATGGTTGTAATTCGTGATCAAGACGCCCGCGCCGTATGCGGCTGCGCCACCGATAATGATGTTTCGCGTGCTGGCCTTGCCGTCGGCAAGGGCGGGCGATGCGAGGGGGCCCGCAGCGAACGCCGCTGCGAGGAGACCGGCGATAATCGTATTTTTCATGATGGGTTCCTTCTGCCCGGTGGACGGGCGACCATAACGGATCGTCACGTGCGCGGACGTCACACTTCCAAACGCATCGGCCGTTCGATCCGTTCGAATTCGACAGGGCAGGGTGCCCGAATCCCCAGCGCGCAGGAGCGCTCCATGAATATCGAGCCGCTGATTCGCGCCATCCCGGACTTCCCGATACCCGGCATCCTCTTCCGCGACATCACGCCGCTCCTGAAAGACGCAGGCGGTTTCCGTTCCGCGATCGATCTTTTTGCCGAGCGCTACCGGGACGAGCGGATCGATCTCGTGGTCGCCATGGAAGCGCGCGGGTATATCTTCGGTGCGCCGCTCGCGTACGCGCTCGGAGCCGGCTTCGTCCCGGTGCGCAAGCCCGGGAAACTGCCGAGTACGACCTATACAGAGTCCTACGCGCTCGAATATGGGACGAACGCCCTGCAGATTCACGACGATGCCGTCGGACACGGGCAGCGCGTCCTGGTCGTCGACGATCTCCTCGCCACGGGCGGCACCGCCGCCGCGACCGCGCGCCTGCTCGCCAAGCTCGGGGCACACGTCGTTGGCTTCGGATTTCTCATCGAACTCGTGGGGCTCGACGGACGTGTGGCGCTCGCACCGCACGACGTGACGGCGTTCTTGCAGTACTAGCGGGCGGGCACGCCTTTGAATTCCCGCGCGTCTATGACACTATAGGCGGTAACCACCATGCCAACAACGCAAATCGACGCCCTCATCACGAAAGTCCAATCGTACGATAAGACGATGGAATCGTCGTGGCTTCTTGGGGTGTACGACCTTGCCGATACCGCGCATGTCGGTCAACACCGCGCGTCGGGTGAAGAATACATCGAACATCCCGTCGCCGTGGCGCGAATCCTCGCCGATATGGAGATGGATCGGCAGACGATTGCGGCGGCGATCCTGCACGATGTCGTCGAAGATACGATCATCACGAACGAGGAAGTCGCGACGCTTTTTGGGCTCGAGATTGCCGAACTCGTGGAAGGCGTCACGAAGCTCACGCGGATCCCGTATCAATCCAAAGAAGATGCGCAGGTCGAGAATCTTCGCAAGATGTTCATGGCGATGGCCAAGGACATCCGCGTCATCATCATCAAGCTCGCCGATCGCCTGCATAACATGCGCACCCTCGGGAGCCTACCCGAAGCGAAGCAGCGAGCGATCGCTCGCGAAACGATCGAGATCTACGCACCGATCGCGCATCGCCTCGGTATCTGGAAGATCAAATGGGATCTCGAAGATTTGTGTTTGCGTTACCTCGAGCCCGAGATCTATCGCGAGATTTCCGATCGCGTCGCGAAAAAACGCGGCGAACGTGAGATCACCGTCGAGAGCGTCGTCGATCTCTTGCGCACGCAGTTCGGCAAGGTCGCGATCGCAGCCGAGGTCTCCGGTCGGCCGAAACATTTTTATTCGATTTATACGAAGCTGAAAAAAGGTCGTGATTTTTCCACGATCTACGATCTCACCGCCTTGCGCGTGATCGTCGACTCGGTGAAAGATTGTTACGGTTCGCTCGGGATCGTGCACTCGATTTGGAAGCCGATCCCCGGACGTTTCAAAGATTACATCGCGATGCCCAAGCCCAACATGTACCAGTCGTTGCACACGACGGTCGTCGGGCCGGGCGGCGATCCGCTCGAAATCCAAATTCGCACGCTCGAGATGCATCGCACGAGCGAATACGGCATCGCCGCGCATTGGCGTTACAAAGAGGGCGGCAAGAACGACGCCTTCGAGCACAAACTTACGTGGTTGCGGTCGTTGCTCGAATGGCAAAACGACATGCGCGATTCGCGCGCGTTCATGGAGAATCTCAAACTCGATCTTTTTGAGAATCAGGTCTTCATATTCTCACCCAAAGGCGACGTCTATCCGTTATCGTCGGCCGCGACGGCGCTCGATTTCGCCTACCAGGTGCATACGGACGTCGGCAATCATTGCGTCGGTACGAAGGTCAACGGGAAGATCGTTCCGCTCGATTATCAACTCAAGAACGGCGACATCTGCGAGATTCTCGTCAACAAGAACTCGCGACCGTCGCTCGATTGGCTTTCGATCGTGCGCACGTCGGGTGCGAAGCACAAGATCAAACAGTGGTTCCGTAAGGATCGTAAGGACGAGAACGTCGTCCTCGGTCAAGAGATGCTCGAACGCGAACTCGTTCGCGAGCACATGCGCGCCGATCTCGCGCGCGGCGAGGTCATCGAGAAGATCGCCAAGCGCATGAACTACGCGACGACGTCCGATCTTTTCGCCGCGATCGGCTTTGGCGACGCATCGGCGATGACGGTCCTCACGAAGCTTAAAGACGAAGCGAAGACCAACAATCTCATCGATATCACGACGGTGCAACGGGCACCCGTGCGCCGGGTCGTTCGTAATTCGAGTGGCATCCGTATTGCGGGCGTCGACGACGTGCTCGTCCGTCTCTCAAAATGTTGTAGCCCCGTGCCGGGCGATCCGATCATGGGTTACGTCACGATCGGCAAGGGCGTCTCCGTCCATCGCGCCGATTGTCCCAACGTCGCGTACATGTCGGCAACGCCGGAACGGATCTTGCAGGCGTCGTGGGCGGGCACCGAGGCCTCGACACACGCCGTCGACATCGAAGTGGAAGCGATCGATCGCGCGGGCTTATTGCAAGACGTCATGGGAGTTTGCGCGGAATACAAGTCGTCGGCGTCGTCGGTGACGGCGCGCGTCAAGCGCGATACGGCGCTGATCAGTCTCACGTTGCAGATCGCTAACGTCGATCACTTACATAAGGTCTTAAGCAAATTACGGACGCTGCGCGACGTGCGCAACGTGTACCGCGTGACGAAGCGCGAGGCGCGCGCGAGCGGCTAGGCCGCACGCGTAACCAATCGTGACCGAACCGGTTCCGCCACCCACTCCCGAAGGCGGACGGATGTCCTGTGCGGTCTACGTGCCGGAAGGCGCTTCCCGCGATATCGGTTCGCTCGCCTCGATTAGCGATCTCCTACGCGATGAACCAAGGGCATTCTTGTGGCTCGACGTCGTCGAACCCGACGATGCGGATTTCGCGCTGATCAAAGAAGAATTCGGTCTTCATCCGCTCGCAATCGAAGATGCGATCAAGGCGCATCAACGACCGAAGATCGAGGCGTATGGCGACGTTTGGTTCGTTATCGTACACGCGGCGTCGCGCATCGACGCCATTCTCGAACTGCACGAAATCGCGATTTTCGCATCGTCGCGATTCGTCGTGACCGTCCGCGCGAAACCGGCTTATTCACTCGCCGCCTTCCGGCAACGATGGGACCACTTGCCGCCCACGATCCATCAAGACGGTGGCACGATGCTCTATGAGTTGCTCGACGTCATCGTCGACGGCTACCTGCCGATTGCCGACGCCTTCGAAGAGCGTGTCGAGAAGCTCGAAGCCGCACTCTTGCACGAGGATGCACGCACGCGCGAAGTCTTGCTCGAAATCTACGAAATGAAACGCGAACTCGCAAATTTTCGGCGGGCGGTATTGCCCTTGCGCGATATTCTCACGCCGATCATGCGAGGCGATCTCGCGTTCTTCCGACCGGAGTACCTGCCGTATTTTCGCGACGTTTACGATCACGTTTCGATCGTCGTAGATGGGCTCGATGCCGCGCGCGATCTTATCAACAACGCGCGCGACACGCACGTGGCGATCGTTTCGAATCGTCAAGGCGAGGTCTCGAAACAACTCACGATCGTGGCGACCGTGTTTCTGCCGCTCACGTTCATCACGGGATTTTTCGGACAGAACTTCGCGTTTCTCGTCAATCACGTCACATCGACTTCATCGTTCTGGTGGCTCGGTGTGGGCGGTGAGGTTGCGGCACTCGCCGGATTACTCGCTTATTTTCGGTATAAGCGCTGGTTCTAGCGCCGTGCTTTATTGTGCGAAGAGCATCCCGATCGGGCCGATCGGGATGCAGTTCGTCGTGAATGCGTTGAGATACACGTTGTATTGCAATCCCGATTGCAGCCCCGACTGCAGCGTGCCGTTGTAATAATAATCACTTGGGAACGGCGCGAACGAACTGTTGACTCCTGTGAGCGAGAGGGTACCCGTGTTTATCTGACCGTTCGTCGACCCATTGTTGTTCGCGGGAACGAGGATCAGTTCGAAGTTCTTGAAGCTTTGGTAAATCTGGTTGTTGTTGCCGTTGGCGACGATCTCGATCGTCGCGTTTGAATTTGCCGCAATGTTGTGCCCGCTCTGCGGACTGGCGAGCGCGTATTGCGTGTCGTTACCGCAAAATTGCGTGTTCGGCACGGGCGCCGCGCCGGTGCTACCGCCGCCGGTGCATGCGGTTGCAGCGAAGATCGAGGCTAAGAGTGCGAGTTTTCCGACTCGCGGGGCGACGGTCGTCAGGTTCATCGAACGGTTTCCTCAGATCTAGGTAAGGATGGTCAAGCGCATGGGTTTCGTGAATCGACAACGCTGGCGACGCACGCAGCGTTCCCGCGATCAACGGATTTCCAGGGCGCTGTGGTGCTGGGATACGCGTGTAAGCAGCGGTGTCGAAGGAGAGTACCGCGCTTGGCTTCAACCAGCGCAAGGCGGCGGGTCGTCAATATCTGCCATTCCGGAAAGGACCGCCTCATGATCGGCTTTCATTTGCGTCGCGTGTCTGTGGCGCTCGTCATTGGTACGCTCTTGGCAGGGTGTAGTACGTCGAGTGGCCCGGTAACTCCGAACGTCCAACAGGCAACGCGTTCGATCGCGTCTTCGACGAACGCGTTCGATTCGTCGCAGATCGTGTACGATGCAAATCCGCCGACGAAATTTGCATTCGCTTCGCTGCCCGCGGCCGCGACTTCGCTGACGCCGTCGTACTGCGTCAAAAAATACGGCGTCGCGTGCTATACGCCGGCCTTGATGCGCACAGGCTACGACGTTCCGGCGTCCGCCACCGGTGCCGGGCAGACCATCGCGATCGTCGATGCCTACGGGAGCCCGACGATCCAGCAAGATTGCGCGACGTTCAGCGCCATCTTCGGCTTGCCCACGTGTAAGCTCAATATCATTTATCCCGGCGGTGCCCCGACGTTTAACTCGAAGCAACATCATGGCGAAGCGGGTTGGGCGTTCGAAACGTCGCTCGACGTCGAATACGCGCACGCAATCGCACCCGACGCGACGATCAACCTCGTGATCGCGGCCAACAGCGGCGGCAACGTGCTCAACAATGCGGAGCGTTACGTGGTCGCGAACCACCTCGGGTCGGTCATGACGATGAGCTTCGGCGCACCCGAATCGGCGATCCGAGGTTCCGGCAACAATCTGCAGCTGATGCAGGCCGACGCGATCTACAAAGACGCGGCGGCGGCGGGTATTACCGTGCTCGCTTCAGCGGGCGACAGCGGCGCTTCCAACGGTGGCCCCGCGGTCAATCCGCTCTTCCCATCGTCAGACCCGCACGTTACGGCGGTCGGCGGCACGGACGTTTTCCTTAGCGATAGCGGCGTGTATCGAAGCGAGTACGCGTGGGACGATGCGATCGCGGCTCAATGTCCGTTTGGCTGTCAGTACGGCGCAATCGGTGCCGGCGGCGGTGCGCCGAGCGCGATCTTCACGGCGGCGCCTTATCAGTCAGCGCTAAGCGGTCAATCGGCGCGAACAACCGCCGATATCGCCTACAATGCGGGCGTGTATACGTCCGTACTCGTGTACTTGTCGTTCCCGTCGATTCCAGCCGGCTTTTACTTCGTCGGCGGCACGAGTGCCGGTTCTCCACAATGGGCCGGCATCGTCGCCGATGCGAACGCGAGTCTCGGCCACGCGATTGGCGAACTGAACCCGCACCTTTACGCGATCGGGGCGGATCCGGCGGCCTACGCGTCGGCGTTCCACGATATCACCGTCGGCTCGAACGCATTTTTCGGACCCGGATTCTCTGCGGGCACCGGCTACGATATACCGACCGGCCTCGGATCGCCCGACGTGAAGAACCTGCTCACGGCGCTCGCGACGCACTAGCGGTCTCGCGCGCCACGGGCACCCCGTCGCTCGCGCGGCGGGGTGCTTTCTTTTCCATGAGGCGCGAGACGCAGTCCGTATCGGCGCCACAGAACCACGTATTTGGGACGGGTGACGTTCCCGAACTACCGCCTCCCGAGCAAGCACTCGCGAGAACGAGTGCGCCGAGTACGGCGAATTTTGCGGCGCGCGCCGCGAGCATTGTCGCATCGGAAAAGAGCATTGCGAAGCTTCAAATATCGGCGGTGGGCGTGCACGTTAGTATCGTGAAGGAGCAACCCGCGAAGCGATAGCGACGATTGCGTTCGCGCCGACATCCACGAGGCGAAGCTCCGCTTGCGCAGCCGATAATCCCGGCGTGCGTCGGCATTCAGCGCTTCCACAAGCGTTAGACATACTTCGTCCGACGATCGCATTTCGACATACTGAATCGTGACTGGAGAATGCGACAATCGGGGACTGCGGAAAACCGCGCGTACCGTATGCCTTTCGATTTTTCCAAAAAACGGCTATTTCGCACTCGATAAAACGACCGTGATTCGCCTAAAGCCGTATCGCCAAATCCATAGAAACTTTCGTTTCTCCGCTGAATCGCGTTGCAACGGCTCTTACGGGGGCCGCAGATCCGCTGTGCACTCCCATCCCATCTGCTGTTGGTTCGCGCCGCTTTTCTCCATAATCGATCGTCGGTATTCGGCCCAAAGCCGGCGACTGTGAGGGAGGTGGCTCCGCCTGACGCAGAACCGCCTTCCTCGAAAAGCGTTTAAACCGCGACGGGAGCGTGCACGGTCGGCGCTTCGAGCCCAGCATTGGTTAAGATGTCTCGCGCGTGTTCGGCTTCGGCATGCGAACCGTGAGCGACGACGAGAAATTTCCCCGCCTTCACTTTCGTCTGGTAGTCGAGCACGCTGTCTCGCGGAACGCCGATACCGGCAAGGGCTGCACCGACGACGCCGAGCGCGCCCACGACGACCGCACCCTCGAGTACCGAGACGATTGCGGCGACGATCGGGCCGGCCGCGACGAGTGGGCCGATGCCGGGAATGGCGAAGAACGCCGCACCGAAAAGGAGCCCCCAGATTCCGCCCCAGAACGCGCCGTTCTTTCCCCAAGAGCGCATACGATCGCCGGTGTTGTAATAACCGACCACGTCCTCTTCGCTGTGGTAGTCGGCGCCGATGATCGAGAGTTTGCGCATGTCGAAGCCGCCGTGTTGTAGCGCCTTGATCGCCGTTTCGGCTTCGTTATGATCGGCATAGACCGCAACTGCGGTTCCCATATCGGTCGTTGTATTCATGGTGGTTCACCTTTCAAGGTGTAAGTCGAGTAAAATTACTCGACACGTCGTGTGGGTAAGATTTTAGAAAACTGAGACGCTTTCCGGAACGGGAAGTGGCGCGTTTACGGAGACGGCGGGCCGATCATCGGCACGCTTACGTGGTGCGATCCGTGCGCGGTAATAAGCGACGAAGACACCGATGGCCCAACCCCAAAGTGCGTATCCAAAAAATTCGGATGCCTGCTCGATCGGCATCAACTGCCAAGGCGGCGGTGTGAGATGTAGCAGCGGCATGATGATTTCGTGGGCACCAATCCATATGGCTAAGCCGAATGCAACACCCGTTCCCAACGCCACGATCGGAAAGAACTCGACGAGCGCTCCGTAAACGACACCTGAAAGAATGCTGAGGCAAAAATAAACGACAAACGATTCCCAGACGGGTGTGGAAGCGTGCGTGAACATCGACCCGATGGCCATCGGCTCGGGGATGCGACCGGGCGGCTGAGACTGCCACGGCACTTCCCAGCCGAGCTTGACCCAAGCGCCGATAAGGCCACCGAGGGCGCCCGCAATCGTCGCGGCGCCCAGATGTCTTCGAGAACGAAACTGCATCTCTATGGTCGTACCCAAAAGATGCTGCCGCGCGAGTCATGAAATTAACGATTGCGGGGACGCGCCGTTTACCGCTATGCTGATTGGTTTTTTAAGGTACCTAAGCCCTCGCGAACCGTAGGCCGCTACGAAACGGCGATGGTTTCGCGTACCGGTTTCAGTCCGGGAACCGCCTGCGCGCCGGAATACGACGGCGGTTTCGCCGTGAAGCGTGGTTCGACGTGGGTGGCGACCCAGAGATAGAGCGTCGGCACGACGAGGAGCGAGAGGATCGTCGAGCTGATGAGCCCGCCGATCACGACGGTCCCGAGCGGCGCCTGCGTCGAGCTGCCGGCTTCGATGCCGATTGCGAGTGGCAACATGCCGCCGATCGTGGCGAACGTCGTCATGAGGATCGGCCGCAATCGTCGCGGGCCTGCAAGCAAGAGCGCTTCGCGCGGCGACATTCCGTCGCGCCGCAACTGCTTCGTAAATTCGATGACGAGAATCGCGTTCTTCACGGCGATGCCCACGAGCATCAGCGAACCGATAAAGGCCGTAAGGCCGAATGCGCGTTGCGTGACGACGAGCGAGAGCGTGATACCGACAAGCGCCAGCGGAACCGACATCATGATGACGAGCGGATCGAGAAACGATTCGAACTGCGAAGCGAGCAACATATAGATCAGTGCGATCGCGAGTACGACGACGAGTGCGAGCGCCCCGAACGTGTTATTGTTCTGCGTGACTTCGGGCCCGAATTGCCAGCGATATCCGGCGGGGAGCGGGTACGCATCCATAACTTTTTGCGCGGCTGCGATCACGAGTCCGAGCGGTTGACCTTGCACGGGTGCATTGATGTCGATGCGGCGCTGTTTGTCTTGGCGCGGAATTTGCGATGGTCCCGTACCTTCGACGATCGTCGCGACGGCCGAGAGCGGGATGCTCGCGAGCGACTGCGACGAGCCTGCCTGCACGGCATTCGCTGCGAGCGTCGTCGGTGGAACGAGTTGTAGATCGCCGATGGAGGCAAGGGAGCGACGTTGACCCGGCGCCGCCTGGACGAAGATCGGATATTGGATGCCGTTGACCTGGAAGTACGACGCAACCGTGCCGCTCGTTGCCGTCGCGATATCGGCTGCGATATCGCCTGTCGAATATCCGAGTTGGGCGGCCTTTCGGCGATCGATACGGACGTCGATTTCGGGCGCGTTCGCCGTGACGTTCGTATCGGGGCGCGTGACGCCGGGAATCACGGCGATCTTTGGCAACGCGGCTTGCGCGAGCGTGTAGAGTTTGCGAATGTCGGGGCCGTAGATCTGAATCGTCAACGCGTCGGCGCCCTGCGCGATCTGCTGTTGCAAGATGTCGATCGTGCGCCCACTGATGACCGTCCCGATGAGCGCGCGTCGCATCGCGCGAAACTTCGCCCGACGTATCGCATCGGGCGAACCCGGCACGGGTGCCGCCGACGGTGTTGCCGTTGGCGCGGGGGGACGACGCGAGCGCCCGCCCAGACGCGCCTGCCATTCCGAGACGAACGCGCCTGCCGCTTCGCCGCCGAGGCCCGGCTGCAACGTGACCGCAAGCGACGAACGATTCGTAATCGGTCGCGACCCGCCGCCGCCGAATGCCGTGCCCGCGGTCGCACCGACGCTCACGACGCGTGGGTCGGCGCGCAACGCACCTTCGACCAGACGCGAGACGCGATCCGTATAGGCGAGCGACGAACCGTTGGGCGTGCGTACGTCGAAGCGCGCGAATCGCGAATTCGACGCGGGGAAAATTTCGGTCTGTACGACGCCCAAGTTGAGCGCGACGATCGTTGCGGCGAACACGAGAACGCTCGTTGCGATGACGGGTAGCGGTCGATCGATCATCCACGCGAGAATGCTTCGGTACCGTCGTTCGAAGCGACCGTACTGATGATCGAAAGCGTGCGCGAAACGGCCTCCCGCATGCGCATCTTTCGGCTTGAGCATGATGCTCGCGAGCATCGGTACCGTCGTTACCGCAACCAGGAGCGAGATCGCGACGCTCGTCATGACGGTCAGCGCGAACGGACCGAAGATGAGGCCCTGCAAGCCCGGGATCAGCAGCAGCGGCACGAACACGGTGACGACCGTAATCGTCGATGAGAGCACGGCCGAGAAAATCTGCGACGTCGCATTTCGCGCCGCATCGAGCGGTGATTCGCCTTCGTCGAGATGTCGGAAGATGTTTTCGATCACGACCACGGCGTCGTCGACGATGAGGCCGATCGCGAGTGCCAGTCCGCCGAGCGTCATCGTATTGAGCGTTTGATGTGTGATGTATGCGGCGAAGAGCGTTCCGCACACGGAGACCGGTAACGAGACGGCGACGATGAGTGTCGAGCGCCACGAATGCAAGAAGAGCAAGATGATGAGCACGGCGAGGATCGCACCGAGGATCGCGGTGTGCTCGAGGGCGTTGATCGCTTCGAGAATGAAGTCGCGTTGTTCGAAGACGGCGCCAAATTTGAGCGTGGGGTATTGCTTGCCGACCGTATCGATTTTCGCGCGGACGCCGTCGGCGACGGAGACGATGTTGGCATCGGGTTGGGCCGTGACGATGAGCGATTCGGCCGGGACGCCGTCGAGCCGCGAGAGCACGCGCTGTTCTTCGATGCTGTCGGTGACGGTCGCGACGTCGCGCAGATAGACGGGGGTGCCGTTGCGAATCGTAATGACGGCGTTGCCGATTTCGTCTGCCGATTTGTAGAGCGCGCTCGTGCGGATCCCGAATTCGCGCGGCCCGATTGCGATGAGGCCAGCCGGGTAATCGACGTTTTCGTTCGCGATTTTTTTGATAATGTCGGCGTTGGTGAGGCCGTAGCCCGCGATTTTGGTTTGATCGGGCGCGACCATAATCGCGCGCACTTGTCCACCGTCGACCTGCACGCTTCCGACGCCGGGGACGGTGGAGAACTGATCGGAGAGGACGTTCGTGAAGAGATCGTTGAGGTCGCGCTGTGTCCGCGTCGCATCGGTCACGTAGTAGCGCGCGACGGGCGCGGCGTTGGGGTCGGCCTTGGCGATCTGCGGTTGTTGCAGATTGGGATCGTTCGGGAGTGCGTTACGCGCGCGCGCGACCTGCTGTTCGATATCGTTGACGGCAACGTTGATATCGGTTCCGAACTTGAACTGTGCGCGAACCGACGCTTGCCCTTGCGTGGAGTTCGAAGAGAGATAGTCGATGCCGGCCACGCGCGCGACGGCGTTCTCGAGTGGCCGCGTCACGGTCGATTCGATCGTTTCGGGCGAGACGTTGCCGTAATTGACGGTGACGCTCACGACGGGAGGCTGGAACGAGGGCAGCAAGTCGACCGGTAACCGCGGGAGCGAGAAGATGCCGAGAACGACGATCGCGGTTGCGAGCATCGCGACCGAGACGCGACGCGTGACGGCAAAACGGGCGATCGGCAAGGATTCCTCCGGGCGATTGGAAGGGGGGATGCCGAGCGATCTCCGCCTGGGCAACCTCGCCATCATCTCTTACGAGGCTGGAGGAAACCTTGGAAGCGTCTCTTGGGATGGGGCGCCCTTGCCGTTGCTTCCGACGGCGTGATACACTACTCGAGTTTCCCGGTCGGCCGCAAGGCCCGCCGGATGCTCGTGCGGGGGCGACCCGTGCACGGCCCACTGCCCGAATCGCTTGACTGCAATCGGGCCGTCTGTTCGGGTCTTCCGAGCGACGTCCGTAGAGGGATCCTTTCATGACGACAGCCTATGAAATCACGTATATCGTGCGCCCGAATCTCGAAGAAGCCGAAGTCGACACCAAAGTCGACGCGATCACGGCCCAGCTCACCGCCAATGGCGGCGAAGTCGGAGAGATCGAGAAGATGGGCAAACGGCGTCTGGCCTACGAGATCAACGACGTCCGCGAGGGGTATTACGTCGTCATGAAGTTCAAGAGCGATGCCGCCCAAGCCAAAGAGCTCGAGCGTCAGATGCGATTGAACGAAGACGTGATGCGCCAGCTCCTGATCAAACTCGACGATTAATTCGGGAGGCTCGGCATATGGCCGGTAGCTATAACAAGATCACTTTGGTCGGCAACCTAACGCGCGACCCGGAAATTCGGTACGTCGACGGCGGCGGCAAAGCCGTCACCAAATTCGCGCTTGCGATCAATCGCAAGTCGAAGGCGGGCGACGAGACGATGTTCATCGATATCGTTGCGTGGGATCGCCTCGGCGAGATCTGCAACCAATATCTGAAAAAAGGCATGTCGGCACTCGTCGAGGGCCGTCTCGTCATTCGTGACTTCACGAACAAAGACGGTGAGAAAAAGAAAGCGATCGAAGTGGTCGCAAGCGAGATGCAGATGCTCGATTCCAAAGGCGGCGGTGCGCCGCGCGCGGATGGGGGATCGTATGCGAATGGCGGCGGAAATCGCGCAGCCGTTCCGGCTCCGGCCGGCGGCGGTCACGACGATTTCAGCGACGATATAGACGGCGAGATCCCGTTCTAATGTTCTAGCCGATCTAGCCGATCTAGCCTTCTAGGCTATTTTGAGGTCGTCATGGACGAAAACAGGACGGACCGTATGCTCACCCTCTCGATGCCGTGGCGATGGGAGTCGTCACGACAACGAGAGGACCTCACCTCGCGTCCCGGGGACGTCTAGGGGCTCTGTTCGGACGTCGCGACGCTGCAAGTGAATGATGCGACAGCTCGCCACGAGATGCGCGTTCGATTCGATGTGCTCGGACGACGGATGGATTGGCCTGAAACGAGCGTCGAAGACTTCTAAAATAGAACGATTATTTTGTGTCATAAATTTGGCGGGTTTTCCCTTCCGACCGATCGCAGGGAATTGATGCGATGGTTTACGCTCCGCGATCTGGTACGGCGAATCGGGGAAACACTCATCAATGATGACGCGGCGAATTCGAGCGTCGCATCACGCGCCTTGAACGACCGTTATATTTTAATTCTATATTAAGGGTTCACGCCGAAATCTAAGGTACGAAGACATAACAGGTGCCCTAAATGTACGGAGCCGACTTTATTAGTCGGTCGTAAAGCTAAGTTGAGGAACGGCAATCGAGCCGCGTCGAGCCGCTAGTGAATGTCGGTCGATAGGCTCGCGAGCGAAACGCCTCCGAGCCGCTCGATTAATTGACGTTGCGCGTCCTCGAACGCAGCCGATAGCGCTTCGTCGACGGCGCGCTCGACGAGACACTCGGGATTATCGCTCCGATTCCGTAGGACGAAGAGCGATGGTTCGCCGAGCGCGACGTAGATATCGCCGACGGTGATCGACGCCGCATCGCGCCCGAGCGACCACATGGTGTTCCCCCGCTCACCGCGCACGAGGCCCGCATCGCGCAATCCGCCGAGGGTTTGGCGCAGAACGACCGGATT
>ENA-OFCD01000055-OFCD01000055.1-metagenomes-genome-assembly--contig:-NODE-55-length-69502-cov-36.902098_pt1 | contig 69502 bp, 39 predicted proteins | sample MGYA00153392_OFCD01 | MGnify analysis MGYA00153392 | reverse complement strand
ATCTGGTTTGAATTCTAAGGCTTTGTCGTAGGAGGCGATCGCCTCTTCCAGCCTGCCTAAATTACCCAGTGTATTGCCCCGATTGTTCCAGGCTTCGTGTAAATCTGGTTTGAATTCTAAGGCTTTGTCGTAGGAGGCGATCGCCTCTTCCAGCCTGCCTAAATTACCCAGTGTATTGCCCCGATTGTTCCAGGCTTCGTGTAAATCTGGTTTGAATTCTAAGGCTTTGTCGTAGGAGGCGATCGCCTTTGCATACTGGTCAGCAAAGCCATACAATAAAGCTTGTTCAAAAAACAATTCAGCTTTTTGTTCAGGTGTTTGCCCATCCTCATCAATTAAACCTTGAATCCTGACAAATTCGCGTTTCCGTGCTTCGGGAGTCAAAGCTAAATAATCTTCTTCCTTTCCTCTTTCCCAACAAGCTTGCATAGATTCAGCTTGCAAACTTTCTTTATCCATCGAAAACTTAAATAAGCTCGATCGCCAATCAAAGAAATCCGGTGCCCGCTGGATCAAATAATCAACTGCAAACTTAGGCAAAACAAACACAAAACAAATATTAAAATTATCTCTAAATCTTTCCCGCTGCTGATTTAAATTAATCAAAACAGGCGGCACGCCCCGCCAACTATAGGAATAAATCTCTTCACTTTTCCATCCCTGTGCTCTTTTTTCTTTCTCGTATTCACCAAGCGAATATTCTAAACCCGTCACAAACAAAATATTAATTTCATCTCGCTTTGGCAAATCTTCAATTATATTGTAAAAGTTATAAGCTGACTCATCCAGCGGCAACACCTCAATCTTTTTCTGAGGGAAATCTGCTTTAACTTTCGCAATTAATCGTTCTCCCTCCGACGGCACACACTCAACAAACAACAACCGGAAACCATTTGTCCGTCTGAGAGTCCGTACCAGAGATTGATATTCTTCCTCTGGTGTTGCTGGCGGTAAATCTTCGTCCCAATCAATTGTTGTTGGTTTCATCGCTCAAGTCTCGTGATAGTTTCGCAACTGCTTCCTTAAATTCCCGAATTTCTTTAATTAGCGGGTGAACGTCATACCAAACCTCCTTTTCACCATCATCATCATAGTAGTGATATTCCAAAATACAGCGGTTAAACAGCAAATCGCGGTGTTGTTTGTCATTGAGTATCCGGTGAGTAATAGATACTTTCGCTAAAAGTGGCCAATTATTTTCGTCAACAGTTCTGCGGTAGACATCCCGCGTGTTCGTAATCGCCCTTTGTACCGCTTTTGTAGTAATTGGCAAATCATCTGTCTCATTTATGGTTACTTGCAACATCAACAGCAAATTTCTGACGTGACCTCCACTCATCAAACACAGTCTTTCTACTGTTTCTTTGGTATCAAACCACTTTGTTTCTAAATCTAAATCCGGGGCGACTTGTTTTGCCCGCTTCTCAATCACCTCTTTCATTTTAGCAAGTCCCGCTTGATAAACTTCACCGCCGGGATTGCGTACCATAATCATCGGTAACACTTGGGGATTATTATAATTATTGCTTAACTCAGCAGCACGGTTGGAATGCACCATCGAAATCGGTACAGTATAAACGACATGACAATCTAAAGCTTTGAGTTGTTCGTTGCGGTCTAAAAAAATTTCGTCGAGATTGCTGCGTTCTCCTCCGTCTTTAGAAAACGGCACAATCTTATCTAGATTATCGGCAATTACTGCCAATTGCGAATATTTGGCGGGCAACTTTTTTTTAGCAGCGCCAATAAACTCATTCAGCGCCTCAATCAGCGTTGGCGTGTAGGGATTAACTTTTTCTCGAATTTTTTGGCGCAAACTAGGTTCGGCTCTCATATTTGCAGTCAGCTTACCAAACTGAGAAAGCTGCATTTCTAAACTCAAGCTTTCAAAAGATAGTTCTGTCAAAAGTAAATCTTTTAAATCGTTCCAGCGCTTTTGCATCCAATCGCGTAGAGGTTTTGAGTCAGCATCTTTAATTGCTTCTAATAAATGTCTGGTGCAAGCCAACAAAATATCTGTATATTCAGTATCTTCGGGGTTGATATCTTGTTCGTCAGCACTGAAATAAACTACAAAATAACCTTGTTCTGTTAAATGTTTTTCTAGCCGTCGCAATTCGGTGGATTTTCCCGCGCCGCGATGTCCGGCATACAACTGACAAGTTTTCTGTTCGGAACGTTGAATGTTGCGACCCAAGTCTTTGGTAATATTGCCATCTCCCCGCACTTCTTGGCAGTCAACATATAGCGGGTCGTCTGCCGGTAAAGGATAGTATGGGTTGCAAGCATTGAAGAGATTTTTTAGTAGTTTTTCGGAATTTTTAGTCATAATTTGGATGTTTTTTTGATAATTATCAAGTATTTTTTATAACCGATTAAGCTAATAATACCCGATCGACAGTCAGAACTAATTCTGGAAAAGTAGGCGACACAATTTGTTCGTTATCTCTAAACTGAGTCCGCTCATATTTCCCTTCAGCATTTAGCAAAAAAACAAATACCGTCGGAATTTTCGGGTTTCCCAAATACTCTCTTTTTCCAATGGCCAAATAATCAATAATCCAGTATTCAGCAATCCCCAATCGTTCGTATTCATCTAGCTTGTCAACATAATCGTCTTCCCAATTAGTTGATACTACCTCCACAGCTAACTGAATAGGCGATTCGAGTGCGGTATAGGATTTGCGTTCGGCACGCCACAAAGTGCGATCGATGACGCTGACATCAGGAACTCTTCCTTGCTCTGTACCTTCTTTTGTGGTAGTTTTGACTGTGATGCCTCGTTTTACTACATAGTTTAGTTTCAGCCGATCGCACTCTTGATAAAACTGTCTGTCGGCAAATTCAGCAACATCATCGTGATTTCTGGTACTTGTCATTTTGACAATTTCTCCGTTCACCAATTCATAAACACCATCTTCCGGGCAAATTGCAATAAATTCGTTAAATTTTAATTTTTGTTTGGTTGCAATCATTTTTTTAAATTATCCCTAAAATTGGAGGCAGAGTAAGCGATTTGCCGCCCAAGTGGGGGCGGGTTTACGAGATTATGGGTTTTAGGCAATTTAACTGGTTCCTAGGCTCTGCCTGGGAACCCATATCTAGAGACTCTGCCTCGCGAGATAAATTGGAGGCAGAGCCTCCGGATCTGCGTTGCCATGCAGAGCCTGGGAACGAGTAGACCCGCCCTTACAGGATTTATGAGGCTTGATATTTTTTCAGAATAGCAACTTTTTCGGGGAAGATTTCGATCGCCATTTTGTCATCATATCGAATCGCGAGCGATCGCCTCACTTCGCCCAAAAACAACGGCTGCGATACTCCCGGCTCTGGATGTATAATTGTCCGTACCCGAATTGTCATGTAGTCTCTGCCACTTCCACTGCGCCCTGGAGAGTACAAATCCGCAGCTACTTGCTGCATCGTCGCTTCTAACCCCGAGTCGGTAATCGAAGGCGGCACGCTAACTACAGTTTGAGCACCGCCTGTATCGTAAACTAAAGAATAGCGAACCGCACCCGCAATTTCTGTGCGAGCAAATAGTCCCAAACCCAGCCCAAATATACTTGCAGCAATCACCGCCATAAAGCTAGTAACTCCTACCAAACGGAAGCGAAAGCTCCATTTCAAGAAAAAAGCTACCACTGTCACCACAAACAAAATTGCTGTGAGAATTCCCGCCCATTGGGAATACATTAAAAAAGTAGAATTTACGTTCATTTGATTATGTAATTGTTGACTGTTGACGGTTGACTGTTGACTGTTTGCTGTTAATTCACTACAGACAACTGACAACTGCCAACTGATAAGTATTAAGCCTTTCTGCTCACCAGCAGATAGGTCATCATATCGCCTTTGCCTTTGACTGAAATCACGCCGCGCTCCTCAAAAATGTACTTATCCCGCAGACGATCGTACGTAGCAACTGTCACCTGAATGCCGCCGGGGACGCCTTGAGATTCCATTCGGGAAGCTGTATTTACGGTGTCTCCCCACAAGTCATAGGTAAATTTTTTGGTGCCGATGACGCCGGCTTCTACTGGGCCTGTGTGGATGCCAATACGGATGCTGAGCGGCTGACCTCCCTTGGTGCGGATTTTCGTCATTGCTGCTAGGATGTCGATCGCCATTTCGGCGATCGCCTCGGCGTGATTGTCGCTAGGCCTCGGCAAACCCCCGACTACCATATAAGCATCGCCGATCGTCTTAATTTTCTCAAGTCCGTAGCGATCGGCCAACTCGTCAAAAGCTGAAAAAATCTCGTTGAGCAATTCCACCAACTCCGCCGGCGACAAATGAGCCGAAAGCTTGGTAAAACCGACCAAATCGGCGAACATTACTGTTACTTCAGCAAAACTGTCGGCGATCGTAATTTCCCCTTCTTTGAGACGTTGTGCGATCGGGCCTGGCAAAATATTCAGCAGCAAACGCTCGGACTTTTCCTTTTCCTGGGCTAACTCTCGTAGATAAGTCTGCTCCTTATCCCGCAGCCGCTTTTTTTCCAGGCAAGCACTAATCCGAGCCTTGAGCAATACTGGATTGAAAGGTTTAGAAAGATAATCCTCCGCCCCCAATTCAATACAGCGGACAATACTGTCGATATCGTCCACCGCCGAAATCATAATTACCGGAATGTGGCGCAAATTCTCGTCCGCCTTCAGATTTTCCAGCACCTGATAGCCATTCATTAACGGCATCATAATGTCGAGGAGAACCAAATCAAAAGGCTCGCTTCGCATCAGTTCCAGAGCTTGGAGACCATCCTCAGCAACAGTTACCACATGGCCTTGACGCTGAAGTCGGCGGGCCAACAAATCGCGGTTTACCTCATTGTCATCAACAACCAGCACGCTGCCCTCGTCACCTTTCATTTAATAGCCTCTTTGAGAAGCAGTTCAATCTTACCCAAAAGTCGGGGAAACTCCACCGGTTTGGTGTCGTAGTCGTCGCAGCCCGCCGCGAGACACTTTTCCCGATCGCCCGCCATGGCGTGAGCTGTCAGGGCAATCACCGGAATTGTGCTAGTTTCAGGAGCAGCCTTAATTTGCTGGGTGGCTTGCCAACCGTCGAGCACTGGCAAACTCATATCCATCAGAATCAAATCTGGTATTTTGGCGATCGCCATCGACACTCCCTCAGCACCATCAACAGCAATAAAGACCTCGTGTCCCTTGCGGGCCAGACGCCTGGAAAGCATATCCCTATTCATTTCGTTATCTTCGACCAACAGGATTTTAGCCATTGGTATTCTCCTTGCCTTTCGAGTCGTACCTGCGATCGAGTCTGTCATTCACTATAGAGCGAACATCGCGTAGCAAAGTATCGCAACTGTAGACTCCCTTTTGTAGCACCCGATCGACATAGCCGTTGAGCTGCTGGCTTTCGGCGATCGTCAAGTCTTTAGCGGTAATCACTACAATCGGTATAGGATCTTCAGAATGCGACTTGCGAAGTTCCGCGATCAACTCAAAACCATCCATTTCTGGCAGCATCAAATCCAGCAAGATCAGATGTGGGCGAGCAACTGCTAGCTGTTCGAGAGCAGTGCGTCCGCTGTCAGCTTCCGCCACAGCCCAGCCTTTTTTTTCTAGTATGCGCCGCAGTATTTTGCGGGTAGCATCGTCATCTTCCACAACTAATATCTGACAGGGCAAACTATTAGCAGCAACACCGTCTCGATCGCGTCGGTACTTGTTCAACAAAGCAGCCAGCCGTTTGCCGTCCACTGGTTTGGTGAGGTAGTCCGAAGCGCCCAACGCAAAGCCGAGGCTTTTGTTGCCCACAAAGGATAGCAGGATTACTGGAATTTCGGCAAGATCGGGATCTGCCTTCAGGGCGGAGAGCACCGCCCAACCGTCCATTCCAGGCATGATCACATCGAGGGTAATCGCGTCTGGCCGCAGTTGCTTGGCGAGTCTGAGGGCTTGCTCGCCCCCGCCGGCGACTTCGATGCGCAGTCCTTGGCGAGCGAGGGCGCGCTGGATCAAATCCCGCGAGATCGGGTCGTCGTCAACTACCAGCACCGTGCCGACACCGGCGGCGCTCGCTGTGCTAGTGCTGTCGCGGACTTGGTTGGGAATTTCCGGCTGTTTGATGGCGCGGGGCAACTGTACGGTGAAAGTGGTACCTGCGCCCAACTCGCTGCTGACCTCAATGCTGCCGGCCATCATCTGACAGAAGCGCTGGCTAATAGCTAGTCCCAAACCTGTACCGCCGTACTTGCGGGTAGTCGAGGCGTCAGCTTGGGTGAAAGGTTGGAAAACTCGCTGCAATTGCTCCTGTGTCATGCCGATGCCGGTGTCGGCGATGCGGAAACTTAAAAATTCGGAGTTGGAAATTAAAATTTCGGAAGATTCCTCTTGATTTTTCATTCTTAATTGTTCATTTTTAATTCTTTCGACTCCGATCGTAATTTTCCCGTTTTTGGTGAACTTAGCAGCGTTGCTGAGCAGGTTCAGCAGCACTTGCCGGACTTTGGTCATGTCGGCGTGCATGGTTTCGAGGTTTTCTGGACAGTACACTTCTAGGGTGTTACCGTTTTTCTCGACTAGCGGCCTGGCTGTAGCGACAGCACTTTCAATTAAGGCATAAATGTCGAAGGTTTCTAAGTACAGATCCATTCTGCCTGCTTCAATCTTAGAGATATCTAGGATGTCGTCGATCATGGAGAGCAGGTGTTTGCCTGCGGTGCGGATTTTTTCGAGATCCGGGACTGATTCGTAACTGCCCAATTCTTCGGCTTCTTCTTTGAGCATTTCGCTGTAGCCGATGATCGCATTCAGGGGCGTACGCAGTTCGTGGCTCATGTTGGCGAGAAATGTGCTTTTTGCCCGGTTGGCTGATTCTGCTGCTTCTAGGGCTGACTGCATGACGGATTCTGCGTGTTTGCGATCGGTGATGTCAGTGACAGTGCCTTCGTAATATAAAACGCTGCCATTTTCGTCGCAGATGCTGCGGGCGTTTTCCGAAATCCAGATTTTGCTACCGTCTCGGCGATATATTTGGGATTCAAATTTTGACATTTGGCGGCACGTGGCGAATTGTGCCACAAACTCGGCCCGCCGATTGGGGTCAACGTAAAGTTGATGGTTGAGGTTTGCGAGTTCGGCGAGCATTTTGTCTACTGTTTCGTAGCCGTAAATCTCGGTCAGTGCGGGGTTGGCTCTGAGGTAGCGCCCGTCGGAGGTTGTTTGGAATATGCCTTCGACTGCGTTTTCAAAGATGCTGCGGTAGCTCGATTTTTCTTGCAGCAAGGCGAATTCTGCCCACTGGCGTTCTAGGGCATTGGCGATCGTTTCTCCTACCATTTTTAGAGGAGTGGATATTTCATCGACCGATCTATCTGCGGCCTGTTTGCAACTGTCAAATCCGAGAAATCCTACGAGGTTTTTACTGCAAATTAGGGGAATAATTATCAGCGATTGCGGATTTTTTTGAGGTTGGTTTAATTTTGTTTTCGGGGAATCGGCGATCGAATCTGTTGAGTCGGTTGCTGTTTGGGATGGGGAGTCTGTCAGGAATTCTGCTGGATTTTTGCCTGTAAGATAGGCAATTTCGGCTCTGGCTGCGGGCGATAGTTTCCCAATTTCTGGGACGTGGAGGCATTCGGCCCGATCGAGCTTTTGGGCGATCCAAGGGATTTGTGCGATGTCTATTTGCTGGTCGGCGCTATCTTTTTTGATGACTGAGATGCCGTCGGCGCACCACTCGTAGGTTTTGTGGGCGCGGGTTTTGTCTGGAGATAACAGGTAGATGTAACTGCGATCGAAGCCGCTGAATGTGGCGATTGCTTCCAGGGTGCGATCGATGCTTTTGTCTATTTCCGATCCGGGCTGACCGATTAAATCGGTTGACAAACTGACAATCAACTGGGCGAATTCTAATTGATACTGCAAAGATTGTGCTATTTTTTGGCGATTGCTAACGTCTCGAAAGATCCAGACTCTGCCGACTGTGTGCGCTCCGACTTTTGAGGCTGACGAATTTAATTCTAAAATCTTTCCGTCTTTAAATTCTAATAATAAGTCGTTGATTTGGGTATCTGGATCTGCCGAAAGTTCGATCGCGTTTTCAATAAATTCTTGGGGGTGTTTTAATTGTTCGCTGGGGAAGGGGAATCCTGTGGCGATCGGTTTGTCGATCGGGCTTGCGGTCGATCGGCTCAAATCGACGGCTTCGGACAAACCCCACATCTCAACAAATTTCTGATTATAGTTACATACATTGCCGTTGTTGTCCATCGCCAGAATTCCAGCATCTGTAGATTCTATAATTGCTTGCAGCATTGAGATCGATCGCTGATATTGTCTAATCTCAAAAAACACCAAGACTGATATTTCACAACCATCAACTGCGGGATTGAAAAAATAGGAAACTGGTAAAATCTTGCCATCCTGACACAGAAACTCGTCGTCCCAATTACTGCAAGGTTGACCTCCTGCGATCGCCTCTTGTAAATCTAGTCTAGGTGCGATCGTCCCATCTGCATTCTTGCTTACTCGATCGGTCAAAACTCGGGATTTCTTGCCTTTGTTTTGCTTCCTAATGCGATCGAGCAACAAAACACCTGTAAGTTCCGACTCTCGCCACCCCAATAAACGCTCAGCTTCTGGATTCACCGAGATGACAAACCCCTCCGAGTCGAGGATACACAATCCCGCTCCCAAATTGTTCACAGAAGCCCGGAGTTGATCGAATTCTGAAGTTGTTGGAGAGTCATCAGGGGACTGGCGTGAGTGGGTTAAATCCTGCGGTCGTCCTTGCTGACTCGGAGCTCCGTCATAGCTACAACTTACCTGCTCTAAAAATAGCTGCCACTCCTCAGCAGTAGGAGGGGGAGACTCGCCGGCTAAACCGAGCTGTTCGAGTTGGCGCTGGAGATGGGGGTGCATATTTTCGGGAGCTTTGTAGGCAACTTTTTACAGTATAGCTTTTAATTAATTATACATATAGGTAGTTATACGGTTAGTGGAAAGGTACGCGATCGAACTTGCATCACAGATTTTGTCCTAAAGTCGATCGTCTCTGCCATCCAAAATCAAATATATCGTTTCCGGTTGCATCGGAATAGTAAATCGGAGCGATCTCAATTCCGGCGTAGCCGGAATGACAAGCGAGGAGACTGCACGTGCCGTTTTCCTACAAGTAATCTGGCGCGCCAGAAACGGCATTGCCATCTCCTGATTTCGGGTAATATCAAATCCGTTGCAACCGGAATTGATATGAGCTGAAATACTCTTTGGCCCAATCCCCAATCCCGAATTTTTAATTCCCAATTTCCAGAAGTTTCAAACAATAACAGACCTCTCCCATAATTATTGTGGAACAGGCATCCTGCCTGTTCTTCACAGGCTTTTTGGAAGATGTCTAATCAAGTAAAGCAAAACTTTTAATTATATCAACAAATTATTTTGCTAGAGGTCTAATCAATGTCAAAAATCGCTATTTATCAGACTTTTTGGTTGATAGCGAAAGGTCGATAAAAATAGCTGGTAGCCTTATTGTAAAAATAGAACCTTTATCCAATTCGCTGAATGCGGTAATGTCTCCGCCCATCATTTCGCAAAATTTCTTAGTAATCGTCAGCCCCAAACCAGTGCCGCCGTATTTCTTAGTGGTTGAGGAATCGGCTTGGGTGAATGGATCGAAGATTTTGGCTAACTGTTCGGGATTCATGCCAATGCCGGTATCTTTGACCGTAAAAACGATCCACTCTTGAGGGGAAGATAACAGAGACAAGCTATTTTCAGCTTTGCTATCTCCTTTATGTGCTCCCAGTCTTTTGCCTCTGTTTGCAGCCTCGGCGGCGGTTTCGACGGAGCGAGTGACCGTGAAGGTAATTGTGCCGGAGGAAGTAAACTTCGAGGCATTGCTGAGGAGATTGAGCAGGGACTGGCGGAGTTTAGTCAAGTCGGTCTGCATCAAGCCAATATCCTCGGGGCATTGTATTTCTAGGATATTGCTATTTTTGTCTGCCATCGGTGCGATCGTAGCCGCTACTTCTTCCACCAGATTTTCAATGATGAATGTTTCCAGATGGAATTCGATGCGGCCTGCTTCAATTTTGGTCAAGTCGAGAATATCTTTAATTAACATTAATAAGTGCTGGCCGGCGGTGTTAATTCTCTGGAGGTCGTCGATGAATTCTTCGGCACCTAAATCTCGGGCGTCTTCTTGGAGGATTTCGCTGTAGCCGATGATGGCGTTGAGGGGGGTTCTGAGTTCGTGACTCATGTTGGCGAGAAAAATGCTTTTCGATTCATTTGCGGCTTCGGCGGCTTCTTTTCCCCGGCGGAATTCTTCGGAACGTAAGCGTTCGGTGATGTCGCTAGTCATGATTAAAACGCACTGACTGTTGCCAAGGTCGATCAGCTCTACTGATAGCAGCCAGTCGCGCACTTCGCCGGCTTTGGTGCGAATTTTGATCTCTTGGTTGCCGATCGAACTTTGCTCCTGCAACACTTGAGCAAGCCGCCGCCCGTCTTCGGAATTGACCCACATTCCTAATTCGCTGGCGGTACGGCCGATAAATTCGTGCCGCAACCAGCCGCCGGAGCGCAAAAAGCTTTCGTTGGCATCGAGGAAGCGTCCGTCTGTGAGGGTGCAGATGCTGATGCCGACTGGAGAAGCGTGAAAGGCCTTGGAAAATCTTTCTTCGGAAGAACGCAGGGCTGCTTCGGAGCGCTTTCTGTCTGTGATGTCTTGGACGGTGCTAGTGATGTAGAGGGAGTTGACGGCTCCGTGTTCGCAGACTGTGCGGTGGCTACCGTTGGGGAGTACGAGCCTGTAGTCGATGCTGTAAGGCTGTTGCTGAAATAAAGCGGCTTCGATCGAGCTTTTGACTAATTCTCTGTCTTCGGGGTGGACGTATTCCAAGTAGGCTTCCAGGCTGGGTTCAACAGTTCCCGGCCGCTGTCCCAGGATACGATAAATTTCCTCTGACCACCGCAAATGCTGGGTGTTGCGGTCTAAGTCCCAGTTGCCTAGCTGAGCGATGCGCTGGGCGTTGGTGAGGCTGGCTTCGCTGGCGCGCAGGGAGGCTTCTGCTTGGTGGCGTTCGGCGACGGTGGCGGCTAAGACTAAGCCAGTGACGGCGATGACGGCGATGAATGCTTGCAAAGATAACAGTGCTTGGGGGATGCTGCTGGCGTGTTTGAGAAAGGGGCCACTGCCTCGGGCGATGCCCCAGATGGCGAAGCCGCAGAGGATGAAGTTGGAGAGGGCGGTGTAGCGCTGGCCGAATCGAAAGGCTGCCCAAACTACTAGGGGAAATGGTAAGTATTCGAGGGGATAGCGGGCGTAGGCGGCTCGGGTGCGGGAGCAGAAAACGAGCCAGCCGACTGCTAGCAGCAGCACCAGCCAAATCCCTCGTTCGACAATCTGCTGGCGCTTGATTCTGGCGGAGAGTAATTTGCGCCACGTCAGCAGCAGCGGGGCGACGAGCAAAATTCCCATCGCGTCTCCTACCCACCAAGTCCCCCAAATCGTGCCAAAGTTGCTCCAGCTAGATAAACCTGTCAAACACACGATGATGCTGCCGATGGTGGAGTTGATCAGGGTAGAGCCCAAGGCTGCTAGTCCAACTATTCCTAAAACGTCTTTGAGTCGATCGAGCTCGGCGCTAAAGTTAATCCTCTGCAACAAATAAGTTCCCGTCCACGCTTGCAGGGTTCTGGCGCCCGCCGAGATCAATGCCGTGCCGATGTTGGCCGACGGTACGCTCATGCTGACCAAGAAGCCTCCGATCGCGATTCCCGGCCACAGTTGCCGCCCAAACAGCAGCAGGGCGACTTGGGCAATTCCTGCTGCTGGCCACATTGGATAGATTTCTGAACTCAGGGTGAGCGTGGAAATTGCAAACTGTGACGCCAAGTAGTAGATTATGGCGATCGCGCCTACTGCGAGGAAGTACCGCCCGGAATGTCCTTTGATTGCGTTAAGGAACTTTGTCTGCATTGTCGTTTGGGGAAAAGGTGGACGGTTGTTGGGGTCTCAGTAGGTGGCACGGGACGGGAACAGGGTAGGTAAAACGTTTCTATTAAGTGATGGTAAGTCATGGGTGGTAGGTAGGGGATAACCTTTTTAGCTAATTTGTGGCGCTGTTAGGAGAGCGGTTTTTTTTTGTTCGGAATCTGTGCATGAATTTCGGGAGCATCCCTTTTTTGCCAATATATCTGTAATGGCTGAACATTCGGTCTGTAGATTTTTGGTTTTTGTTAAAGATTTATTGCCGATCGACTCCGGGCATTTTTTCATGTTGGGCGATCGCAACTCAATTCACCCTAACATCTTGCACCATTCTCAATGGTAGCGAAAAAACTGATAACAGCGACGCCAAATCTCAGTTTTCAGGTAAGCCCGGGGCGAGAAACCGGGTTGATGATTAGAAGTGCAGGCGGGAGTGATTTTAACTGGATTTTCAACCAATTTATCGAGGCTTCAACTCTGGCGATCGAATAAGCGTGAAAGCAGAAAAATTACAGCAAAAAAACTATCTTTCCCGATCTATTTTCCTTTAGCTGTTGCCCTATTTAAGGTTATTGTCAAACGCTCTTGAGCTTCTTTAAGAGCATCTTCAGGATTGCGGCCGAGAAGAGTTGCTTCGATGGCGCGGCCGAGGTTCTCTGATACGCGGGAGTAACCTGAGATAATTGGACGCGATCGAGCCCAATTCATTTGTTCTAAAAATACTTTCAAAACAGGAGTTTTTTCGACAAAATTTTGATAAGTTTGGCTCTGTCTCGATTTTAAGTTAATTGGCAAGTAACCTGTTCCCAATGCCCATGCTGTTTGGAATTCTTCACCAACAACATATTCTAAGAATTCTAGAGCAGCTTTTTCGCGTTCTGGCGAGGTTTTCATTAAAAATAAGTTTTCACCCCCAATAACGGCGGCGCGGCTTTTGAGGATTGGTATGGGCATCACTGCGTAGTCGATCGAGCTTTGCTGCAATTGTGCTAGTGTCCACGGCCCGGTGATTTGCATAGCGACTTTGCCGGCGATGAAATTGTCGAGTTCATAACCGCGTTCTGGTGCTGACAGTATTGCAGAACCTTCTGTTAACAAGTCCTTCCACAATTCTAAGGCGGCGCGAGAACCCGGACTGTCTATTTGAGGTACGGAACTTTTCGTGGTTTCTGCTTTGAAGTCGCCGCCTGCACTGAACATGAATGGTAGCCAGGTAAATACTGTCCATTCTCCTTTGCCTAGGGAGAGCACTATGCCGTGTTGGTCTGGGCGACCGTCTCCGTTGGTATCTCGTGTGAGCGATCGGGCTGCTTGCTTTAATTGCGCCCAATTCTGTGGCACTTCCGTGATTCCTGCTGCTGCAAATAAGCTGGGACGGTAAAATATAGCCGCATTGTTTGTCGCTAGGGGAACTGACCAAATGTGTCCATCCAGTTCCATTGACTCGAACAGTGCCGGGTAGATTTCGGCTTTCCGGGGCGATTTGTCGAGCCAGTTTTCTAAGGGTTGAATTGCGTTTAGTTCTGCGAGTTTTCCAGCAATTGTGGGAACATTCCACAGCAAATCCGGCGGTGCATTTCCAACTATTGATGTTAATATTTTCGGCAGTTGTTGATCTGGCTGACCGATGTAAATCGGTTCTACTTGAATTTTAGGGTGTGTTTTGTTGAATTTGTCTGTAAGGGTTTGAAATACATCACGATTTGGCGGGGGATTGATGCCGTGCCACAGTGTAATTTTTATTGGTTCGCCGTTTTTGGATGCGGGTATTGTGCTGTTTTGACAGCCACTTAATATTAGCAAACTTAAAGTTAGAAAAATGCAAACTGTACGTTTGAATTGCAGTCTAATTACATTTTGTAGCTGTCGGTGAATTGCTGTGGCTAATTGAGATAAAATCATGTTCAAGAAAGGCGGATAATTACAAGGTGAAACGAGCTAAATCTAGAAAATCGGCTGGTAGCTCATGTATAGCAGATTCCACATTTATAAAGTACACGAGCCTATCGTTAGTTCCCCGTAGGGACACGGCACTGCCGTGTCCCTACACTTCAAAAACATGGAATACGCTGTATCTCTCCTTGGAAACTATTTTGAAACAAAACTATAAAAGCTCCCGCCCCTAGTTTATCTTGTTGCCACATCCGATAGCAAGGAATTTCCGTCAAGTACGATCGATATTTTGCTAAATGAGAACTGTCAGTAGCCATAAAATGACCGGATTAAAAGGTTGAGGATTGGTGACAGCCTGAATAAAATTTTCTGGTTATGCCGTGTCTGCAAATAAGCTGCGGCTGAGTTTAAGTAGGAGATTAGATGGGCTTTCCATGTTTTAGGAGATATGATAAGATTGAAATTAGCAGTAAACCATGTAAATCAGATGATAATTCCTAGTGTAGAACAGTTAGATTTAACTTTGGAAGAATGGATGCAAAATCCTCCAGACGGGACGGAGTGGGCGGACGGTAAAGTTATAGTCAAACATCCTGTAGAATTTGTAAATGGACAAGTGGTGGGGAAACCGGGAATGACTGCAAAAACTCGCCGCATTCAATCAAAGCTAGATTATTACTGGAGAAGTTACATGATCTCAAGCGACAAAGGGGGCGAGGTTTATGTAGAAGTTACTTGTCAAACTCTGAAAAAAGGGCGGATACCAGATGTATCTTATATTACTCCTGAACTGCTGGCGCAAGTTGGGGAGTTTTCAGTTTTGCCCCAGAGTTTTCCGCTGCTAGCTGAGATTGTTTCGCCTAGCGATTTTGCTGATGATGTTTTTGCTAAGGCACAGGAGTATTTAGAATCGGGATGTTTGGAAGTTTGGCTGCTGTTTCCTAAGAGTAGTTGGGTGTTAGTAATTACTCAAAGTCAGGTGGTTTTGTTCAAGCCTGGTGAGGTAGCGATAACTCAGGTTGTTTTGCCAGGATTTAGCGTGGCGGTTGATGAATTAATGGCGTAGTTTTATTGTTATATAGAAACTCACTAAAAACTTATGAAAATTGTTTTTTTTGGCACTCCCGAATTTGCCGTTCCTACTTTATCCAGCCTGCTAAGTCATCCCGAATTCGAGGTGGTAGCTGTTGTCACTCAGCCGGACAAACGCCGGGGAAGAGGCAATCAATTGATGCCTTCACCTATTAAGATGGCGGCTTTAAATCACAGTCTCCCAGTTTTGCAATCGTCACGAATCAAGAAAGATATCGAAATAATTGCCAAACTGCGGGAAGCGGAAGCTGATGTTTTTGTAGTAGTAGCTTATGGTCAGATTTTGTCTCAAGAAATACTGAATATTCCGAGTTTAGCTTGCGTTAACGTTCACGGTTCGATTTTGCCGAAGTATCGCGGGGCGGCACCGATTCAGCGGTGTCTTTTTGACGGCGAAAAGGAAACTGGAATTACGACGATGCTGATGGATGCTGGGATGGATACTGGGGCGATGCTTTTGCAGGATTTTGCTGGTATTTCACTGTTGGATAATGCTGATTCTTTGGGGGATAGGCTGTCAGAAATTGGGGCGGATTTGTTGATGGAAACTTTGGTTAGGTTGAGGGATGGGAAGATTGAAGCTGTTCCTCAAAATGAGGCTGAGGCGACTTACGCGCCGATGATTAAGGGTGCTGATTTTGTGTTGGATTGGTCGAAAAGTTCGATCAACCTTCATAATCAAGTTAGCGGTTTTTACCCAGATTGTACCACGACTTTTCGCGGCAATTCTCTGAAAGTGATGGCTACTGTGCCCGTGGGGCCGGAATATTGGCTGCAAATGCCAGCGGAGTTGAGGGTTTTGGAACGCGATTGGGCTGTTTTGGATGGGTTGTCGGGGGAAAATGGGGCTGTTGTGAAGGTTGTGAAGGGCTTGGGGGCGATCGTCCAAACTGGCAATGGTTTATTATTATTGCGGGAGGTGCAGTTGGCGGGGAAAAAGGTGCAGTCTGGGGTGGATTTTGCCAATGGAGCTCGGTTGGTTGTGGGGGAGATTTTTGGGGGTGTGGAAGTTAAGGGTTAGACAAAACCTCGAAAGGTTGATTCGTTTGTTCCCATCCCTGAATAGATACATAAAGTTTTGTCTCTCGGAAATGAGCAGACTCATAGGCTAGTCTTAAATCTTTTTCCAGTACATCACATCCGACTTGTTTAGAGCTATATGAACCTAATACTTTACAAAGTGCGATCTGCAAAATAGCAATCATATCGTGACCACAACAAATATACCATATATCTTGAGCATCTGTTTTTAAGCTATCCATTTTTGCTCTAATTTCTGAATCGTCTAGTCCCGGCTTTTGAGAGTTGTCTTTCACAGTTTTCATCAAATCCGATTCATTTAGTGCCAATGTTTCCTTCTTCACAAAATTATTAAAAGCTAAACGTTCAAATTTTAAACAATAATTAAACTTCAGCGAAGCCCATCGTAAATAACCGATAATCTTGGCAATTTCCAATAAAGTCTGGCGAATATCTTTAGCAAAATTATTAATTTTTGCTTCCGATCCGTGTTCCGAAAGCACCTTTTCAAGTGCTGGCGACTTCAGCAGCATAGTTTCCAAATCGTGAGTATCTGTGAACAGTAAGTTCGGACTGAGTGGAACACTTCCTTCTAGTATATCAAAATCCGCATCAACAATAGCCAAAACACCATCAAACTTACCTTGTTCAAGGATATTTAGCACTGCAACAGCATTATTTTTGTTATGGGCATTTTCTACACGACACTTTGTGGAGTCTACCAAGTTTTTCCATACCCGCGCATCTGTGTCTCCCTCAGCGATTAAAAAAGATCCAGTGTATTGAGATTGAGTTCTCAGTAAGCGAATTCTGTTGGCAATGCGATCGGGTTTAAGGTTGTTTGTCATTCAACTGGCCCTTTCAATTCTACTGTCAAATTCCAGCTATCGTCAATAATATCTGGAGAGTGAGTTGCTAACAACACGTCAAAGTTGGCCAGCTTAATAATTGCTCGCAAATCTTTGAGAAACTCGATTTGCCATGCTACGTGCAGCGAAATCTCTGGTTCATCAATGAGCACGAGCGAGTTAGGTTTAACTTTGAATAACAACTGGTAAAGCATTACCAGTTCATGCTGTTCCCCGAGAGATAAGTCTGTCGGCGACAAAGGCTTACCATCAGGCGTTGTAAAGGTAAAACCTTTCTCTTTACTGATGCTCATATTTTTATATAGAAATCGCTGTTTAATAATTCCTTTGAAAAGTTCTATTTTAGTAGCGAGTTCCTTAAAAACCATGAGTTTTTGTTCTACATCTTCAACATAAACTGACAGAATGTTTTTTGTGACTCCATCAATATTTTGTTCTACTTGAAAATCAGAATTCTCGTCTTTATCTAAAAGACCAGTTTCTCTGAGACGAGAACGCTTTTTCTCAATTTCATTTAATTTGTTGCGAAGTGTTTCCTCTGTTATATCCGAGGGTGCTTTGTTGTTGAAAATTCTTGCAGGAAACGTTCTTTCAAGGGATTGAGACAATGCACCGTATTCAGCCAGTTTTGCTTGAATCTCTTCTACAAGTTCCTGGGAATATATATTAACTGAGGGAATCATTGATGGGTGTTTCGTGTTTACCGCCACTTCAAGAACATTTGAGGGAGTTAACAAACGTTGAGTTTCTATAAAATGAACGTCGATGGAGCTTTTTAGTTCTGATAGCCACTTTGGTTCCTTTGGCCACTTTGGTTCCTCATTTGAAGTTAACTCTTTAGCCAAGTTAGTCAAGCTCTTGATAAGATTTTGAAAGGCGGTTGATTCCAAATTTTTAGTTTGTGTTTCTATACCACCTGGTGACTGTAGTCTCTCTTCTGTGATATCCAAAGAAATATTTGTTTCTGCCAATGAATCTGTTAATACATTAGGTGAAAATATCTCTGCTTCTGCACCAGGCTTAGAAAAATAAAATTTCAAATCTTTATCTTTTTTATCTTCAGTTGTATCAATAAATTTAGTTATTTGCAGATAACTGCCATCATCAAAGTCTATTCTAAATTCTTCAAATGGAATAGTCCGAAGTTCTGAGTAAGGTGAATTAAAAAAATTATTAATTAACCTGAGTAAGGCTGTCTTACCAAATCCATTCGGACTGTGAATGATCGTGATTCTATCTTCCATATTGAGAGAAACCGGATGGTTAAAAACTCCAAAAAGTTTAGTGACAGAAATCTTATTTATTCTCATTTTTTCCTCTAGTTATATCAAATTCCTTAGTATCGGAATTATTCATCTCTCTCTTCTCTTCCTCTGTGTTCTCTGCGTTCTCTGCGGTTAAATCATTTCGGTACAGCCGGAATTGATATAACTTACCTAGAATTCTACCACAACTTCCTCTGCGCCGCCCAACAAACCCTGGGCCGCCTCCAACATACTCTCTGCAACATCTTTCAAATCTTCGCGACTTGCTAAATAAATTTTCAAAGCGTCTAATGGTTCTATACTATTATTAGCGTTCAATTCTGGTAAACGTGGCCTTGCTAACTGACTGACTAATTCTGGTTGAATTGTGTAGCTGTGCGCTTCGCTTAAAAGTGCGTGCAATTCTGCGTTATCAATTAAGTCTAATTGTTCCGATCGCAATTGGTAGATCAATCTCACCACTGCGTCTGCGATCTCTTTCTTCCCAATCGCTTTCACCAACTCGGTTTGCGGGTTTTCTGATTCGGCAACATTTACCTTAATTGTTTGAAATACTCGTACGGGTAAAGCGCAAAATTCCCACTCAGCTTTTCCTCGTTCCAAATTAACTAACACAAAACCTTTGTCTTCTTTCTCTTCACTAAAATCAACTCTTTCGATGCTTCCGGGATAAACTACGGGTGGATTGTTGGAAGCATTCAGATTTTGATGTTTGTGAACGTGGCCGAGGGCAACGTAATCGAAACAAGGGCGAGTTAACATGGAAACGGGAATGTTAAAGCCTTTTCCTACTGCTAAAAAACGCTCTGCACCCAAACTTGCTTTGTCTGCCATTAAATGCGCTAATAGTACGGTGGGTATTTCGGGGTTGAGACGGCGGATTTCGCCTTCTAGGGCGATCGTCAGTTTTTCGGTCAATAAGTCGTTAACATCGCCCATAGACAGGCTTTCAGTCTCGGAACGTGTCATTAAGGTCGATCGCGTCAACCAAGGCAATGTTACCACTTGTACGGGGCCGTTGCGGGTTTCGATGAGGTGAGTTTCCAGGCGATCGCCTACAATAAACTTAGGTATGCCCAAAGTCCGATAAATTCCCAAACTCGCGCCACCTTGTCCCTGGGAATGTTGATCGTGATTTCCTACTAGCAAAACTGTCGGAATTTGGGCATCAACTAAGCGGCTGAATTGACGCGCAAAAGCTTCTTTGACAAACGGTGGTGGCGTGGAATCGGGGAAAGCGTCGCCGCCGAATATGACTAAATCTACGGGTTCAGAAATCGCTCTATCCATACATTTGCTCAGGGTAGCTGCGAAGTCTTCTAAGCGTGTATTCAAACCAGTTTCTGGATTGACGCGCCCGTGGGAAAAGCCGCTTCCCATGTGGATGTCTGAAAGGTGTAAGATTTTAATCATTATTTTTTCTATTTGTTAGTAGTCATTTTAGTTCGTAGTGAGGATTTTAGTCTTCGGAAGAAGGACTAAAGTCCTCACTACTAACCGATATTTTTTTCCTCATACATCACAATATGATGCCTGGGACTTTTTGATAAATTTCGCTAGTTGTACAACTAAAATTTGCACTAACAAATTCTACTGTATCTCCTTGTCGGTAAGTCTGAGAAACCCAGTTACCCTCAGCATTGAGTCTAAAACATTCAATTTTGATTTCGGATTGAGTAATTAACACGTATTCTTGCAAACTGGATGCAGTTTGGTAATCGACAAATTTATCGCCCCTGTCAAAAGATGCGGTTGAGGGAGATAGCACCTCGATAATTAGAGATGGATAGAGAATGAAGTCTTCCATTGAACTTATATCTCTTTCGTCGCAAGTTACCGCCACGTCAGGATAGTAATAGCAATTTGCTTCTTCCAGTCGAACTTTGATATCAGAGGTAAGAACTAAGCATGGCGTATTCAGAAGATGATTTCCCAACAGGCGAACTAGATTACTAGAAATAATAGTGTGAGGGTTTTTTGCTCCCGTCATTGCATAAACGTGTCCGCGTCTGTACTCGTGTTTGATGGGGCTGACTCGTTCGCCTTCTAGATACTCTTCTGGGGAGATGTAGAAATTATTTTTGCTGACAAACATTGATGTTTTCTCTCATGATTGGCTATTCTATTTTTTTTAGGTAGACTTACTTATCGCAGGATAATACCAGGGACTTTTTGATAGATTTCGCTAATTGAACAACTAAAATTCGCACTAACAAATTCTACTGTATCTCCTTGTCGGTAAGTCTGGGAAACCCAGTTACCCTCAGCATTGAGTCTAAAACATTCAATTTTGATTTCGGATTGAGTAATTAACACGTATTCCTGCAAACTGGATGCAGTTTGGTAATCGGCAAATTTATCGCCTCTGTCAAAGGATGCGGTTGAGGGAGATAACACCTCAATAATTAGAGATGGATAGAGAATGAAGTCTTCTGTTGAACTTGTATCTCTTTCATCGCAAGTTACCGCCACGTCAGGATAGTAATAGCAATTTGCTTCTTCCAGTCGAACTTTTATATCTGATGAAAGAACTAAGCAGGAACTTTCGCGGAGATGATTGTTAAGCAAACTTGCTAAATTTACTGAAATAACAATGTGAGGTTTTTTTGCCCCGGTCATTGCATAAACGTGCCCGCGTCTGTATTCGTGCTTGATGGGGCTTACTCGTTCGCCTTCTAGGTACTCTTCTGGGGAGATGTAGAAATTATTTTTGCTGACAAACATTGATGTTTTCTCCGAGATTTTTATTTTACACTATTGGTTGATAATCGCATACCCGGGTGGGAAACGGCACTGCCGTTTCCCACCCAATTTAACAAAACTCTAGAAATCGGGCGTGCCACAGTTTGCCGCTTTCTGTCAAACCTTGCGATCGCACTTTGATTTTGACACTTTTCGGGTCAACCTCATAACGTCGGGTTATTTCCTGCATTTCCTCCCCGCTAAACCCCGTTCCTACTGTTCCCATCGGCACTAATTTGCCATCTATTTCTTGCGCAACTTTAATGGCGCTAAATGGCCGCCCCGCAACTTTTGTCGCCGTCAATCCGACAATGAATAGGTCGAATTCCAGACAGTATTTCGTCCTCACCATCGGAAATTTTTTAATATCTTTGCCGCCGATATAACGAGAGTTATGCAAAACCCAAACTTCGCCTTCTCTATTTTCTGATTCTTGCTGTTTAGCTAGTAAACTTTTTTCGGATTGGGTGCGAGATGTTGGTACAATTTCAAATTCGTTAGATAAATTTGCTAGCATTTCACCAACTTCAACTCCGGCTGCAATTCGTTCTGATTCGGCGAGGATAGTTAAATCATTTCCCTTGAAAAATAAGCATTTAAAAATCGCATAAATTGCATATGGCTGGACTGTCGGAAAGCCGCTGTCAATATTAACAGTAGCAGCTTGGGCTCCTGTGCGGTGTTCGCTGCCACTATGACTTTTGTAATACAATTCGCCATCTAAAACAAAAGTACCAATTTTAGCAGCGGTTTCAATTAATGCTTTCTCGATCGCAATTGAGGGCTGTTGTCGCAGGTTGGTCGATCGCGATTGGTAGTATACTTTGTCTTGAGTCGCCACGATGACTACTCGATTACCATCGCGCTTCGGTTGTCCCCAATACTCGGGATTTTCGATATAATAAGTGCGATCGCTCGGTGCGTCAACTGGCTGCATTGTCACAATCCGTCCCGGCTGCAAGTTTGGTGGCAATTCGGCGACTACAGGATTGTTGACTGTTTCTATTTTTGGGGCGGCAGTTGGTTTTTTGGTAGGAGCGAGAGTTGTGGTAGAGTTGTTTGGTGTAGAAAGGGCGATCGGCTTTTCTTCGGTTTCCAACTCAAAGGCTCTTTTCCAAAATCCCATCGCCATTTCTGGATATCCTTCCGACTCCGCACACAGTGCAAAACCGATCACTTTTGCTGTACCAATACCTCGGCCATAATCAGATAGGTATTGTGCCGCACCCGCTTCACCCATCAAGTGCAATTCCCGCTGAACAATACGATTGTTCCAGCGTTCTCGAATGTCGGCGCTGATTTTCTTGGCTGCTTTTCGCTTGGCTTCTGCGTATTCGGTGCAGTCCATACTGCCTCCTTTTTGTAGAGATACTTGTAGACTATACTAAATCTTGATTCATTAGTCAAGCTAATTGGTAATTGGCGATCGGTAATCGATTCTACTCGGGTGCATCTCAATTTGGAAAGGGCGAAGCATTTCGGCAGACAATCTATTAGTGAGAATCAGAGATTTACTACCGAAATGCTTCGCCCCTACGAATATATTTGCAAAAATGAGATGCACCCATTCTACTCGTTATATCAATTCCGGCTGCGCCGGAATGATATAGAGGAGACGGCAGTGCCGTGTCCCTACCACGAAATTGTAGGGACACGGCACTGCCGTCTCCTCCATCTCCTCCGTTTATATCATTCCGATGGAAAGGGATTTGATATTACTAGGCTCTGCCTAGTAACGCAAATCTGGAGGCTCTGCCTCCATCCGAAAGCGACGAGGCAGAGCAAGAGTGATATCGGTTCCCAGGCAGAGCTGGGGAACCAGTTAAAATGATGTGAAAGGCCGATTAAAAATAGGCTTCACGGCCTGTTCCATAAACAGGTTATCCTAAGACTAGAATTTAAGATCGAGTTTAATCTTACTCTCATGATGCGATTGATTTTGTATAGCAAACCGGGATGCCACTTGTGCGAAGGGTTGCAAGAAAAACTCAGACAGATTGAAAGCCTGAAGTTTCAATTGGAAGTGCGAGATATTACCGATCGCGATGACTGGTTTCAAGCTTATCAGTACGAAGTTCCAGTTTTGTTTAAAGTGCAGCCCCAGCCAAGAAATTCTGTGCTTGATGCTGCATTCTCCCCGGAAGAACTTTTGCCCCGTCCTTCTCCCCGCTGTACAGTTGCCCAATTGGAGCAAATGTTACAGAAATATTTGCAAGTTGATGAGTCAGAATAGATTCAACACGTTCAATTGAGGAGTTTTTGAGATGAAATTGAGAGAATTATTAGCAGCAGTTTCCGGCATTTCCTTTGACGCTCAACATCGGGCACTTGATGCTGAAGTCACGGGTTTATCTACTAATTCCCATGCTTGCAAGCCGGGGGATTTGTTTTTGGGAATGCCGGGGACGCGGGTAGATGGAGGAGATTTTTGGCAAAGTGCAATCGCCAATGGTGCAATTGCGGCCATAATTTCTACCCAAGCCGCGCAGAAAACCCCTTGCCAAGAGGGGGATATATGCGTCATTCCAGCGACGGATATGGCTCAAGTTTGCGGCCTAATAGCAACCGCATTTTACGGCAATCCAGCTAGCAAATTAAAACTTGTGGGCGTTACTGGCACCAACGGCAAAACTACAACAACTCATTTAATTGAGTTTTTGCTCAATCAAATGCAGTTGCCGACGGCAATTTTTGGCACGCTTTATACTCGCTGGCCCGGCTACGAAAAAACGGCACTTTATACCACACCTTTTGCAGTTGACTTGCAAAAACAACTAGCAGAATCTGTCACCGCCGGATGCAAACATGGCGTGATGGAAGTTAGTTCTCATGCTTTGGCACAGCAGCGAGTTTTGGGCTGTACTTTTGAAGTTGCTGTGTTTACAAACTTGACTCAAGATCATCTCGATTATCACCGCGATATGGAAGATTATTTTGAGGCAAAAGCGTTATTGTTTAATCCGAATTATCTCAAAGGTCGGGCGGTAGTCAATATTGATGATGCCTACGGACGGCGGATAGTTGAAACTCTCAATTCTGAGCAAGTTTGGAGTTATAGCACTAGCGATAAAACGGCTGATTTGTATGCTGATGATTTAGAATATCAGCCTAATGGAGTTAAAGGAATTCTGCATACTCCCAAAGGTAAAATAGCTTTTACTTTGCCGTTAGTCGGTCAGTTCAATTTATCAAATATGCTGGCTGCTGTCGGTGCTGCTTTGGAGTTGGGTTTGGATTTGTCCGCAATTATAGACAAGTTATCGGAGTTTTCGGGAGTACCGGGAAGGATGGAACGGGTGCAAATTAACCGGGAACAAGATATTAGTGTAATCGTCGATTACGCGCACACTCCCGATAGTTTAGAAAACTTGTTGAAAGCATCGCGGTCGTTTATTCCAGGTCGGATGATTTGTGTGTTTGGTTGCGGTGGCGATCGCGATCGCACAAAACGCCCTATCATGGGTAAAATCGTGGCAGAGTTGGCCGATTTAGCTGTGGTTACTTCCGACAATCCCCGCACTGAAGTTCCCGATCGCATTTTGGAGGATGTCTTAGCAGGAATTCCCGCCGGAGTTAAGCCGATCGTCCTGTGCGATCGGGCTGATGCAATTCGCACTGCTATTATGGAGGCTAAACCCGGAGACGGCGTGCTGATTGCCGGAAAAGGACACGAAGATTATCAGATTTTGGGTACTGAAAAAGTCCATTTTGACGATCGAGAACAAGCCCGAAATGCCCTAAAAGCAAGAATGAACGAGCTTAGCAGTTAGTTATTGGTTATTGGTTATTGGTTATTGGTTCCCAGGAGCCACCTGGGAACCAATTAAACAACAAATAATAAATAAATAAATAAATAAAAAATCCGTATTTTTACGAGTAGACAAACTGGCCTCTCTAGGCTTATAATAGCGGATATAAAATTTTTCCTAAAAAAGCGATCGCTATAATCAAAATCACAAAACATCAAATTTTAGATCGCATTGACCCAGATAGGTGTATCCTTATCGAGCTAAAAACTCGCATATATAACAAATAATCGATTATCATCAAACCATTGCGGAGTAAAGACTAAATCTATGACTACTTATCCCTATTTGGTGCCACCAACATCATTCGATCCATTGTTACCTTCGGTAGACTTATCTATTTCCTTCGCCCAAAACTATTTGCAACAGATGAAAAGCAGTGACTCAGCACCTGTTGTTAACGATAACTTTCTCGAACGACGGCGTGCCCAAATCGCAAAAAAAATGTTGGAATCGCTGCGTTCTGTAAGTGCAAAATCCTGGAATAGAACCGAAGATTTGCTGTCGCAAGTATTAGTTCAACACGGAATTGATACCGATTTAATCGATCCGTGGCAGATTTCTGGTGGGATTCATCAAGTCTACAAGTTGGCGATCGAAGCCTATGCTCAGCAACTACCGCCCTATAGTATTGTCACCAAAGTCAGTCCCGTGCTCGGACAAGTCCGAAAGCAAGTCACAGCAATTGACCCCCGCGTGATTGGCTTTGTAGCCATGCAGTATCACTACACAGGAGTACAGTTGATGGAGTTGCTTCCCGACGGTGAACAGGAAATGTTTGCTAACTACGTCAAGATTCTCGACGATCATCTGTATATGCCACTGCAACGCGCCTACAGTGCGGCGGGGAAGCAGCCAGCGGGTTCGGTGGCGCTGCAATCTGTACGGGTGCTGATGCCGATGATGACCAAGATTGCTGAACGGATAGTCGATCGCGTAAATCAATTATACCCAAGCTATCGCTGTTATTCTGGGCTGCTCAATACTCCACATATGCGCACATCTAGCATCCGCGATGTCGAGATGTTTCAAGTTTATATGTGGGTTTGTCTGCTCGAAGGGAATCTGCACGCCCTAGAGACAGAATTGTTTCCCCTGTGCGTGATGATTTACCCTAAACTAAATGTGAATTGGGGACTTGTCAGCAAAATGACTCACTTACTTCGCAAGGAGATTGGGGCCTGTTTGTCACCTGAGCAAGCGCAGTATTGTGAACCATTCTACGAAATTCTGCGTCGTATGTTTTCCGCAGAACTTTTTCCGAATGCTGATTAATATCGCTTCTGTGAATGTCACATCAACGGCTGAAATTCCATCCCATAAGTATCTCTGGCAATCTGGCTGCAAAGCTCTCAAAGCTCTGTCCATAAATATCTTTCGGGTTTATGACTTATTAACAGTCTAGGGCCGACAAAAACGCTCTATCCCCTAGATTAATTAAATCAAGGGGTAAATTATAGTGAAAATCCGAGTACAAAATACTTTAACAAAAAAGAGCGATCGCTATGACAGATTTATAGTCCGAAAAATAGATTCTATGTCAAATTTATCCAAGTGGTTGCTGGTGGCAATTCCTCTCGCTGCTGTATACTACGGCTCAGGTAAAATAGGAATAGCGATCGCCTTGCCTATTCCCCCGGGAAATATTACCGCCCTATGGCCTCCCTCCGGTATCGCCTGGGCAGCAAATTTGTGCTTTGGCTATCGATTTTGGCCAGCAATTTTGTTGGCTGATATGTTGACTAATGTTCCCGGATTATTCGATAGCAGTCACGATTTAACCAAGACGATCGCCACTGCTTGTATTGGCGCGTTTGGTGCTGTATTCGAGGCAATAGGAGGGACGGTTTTACTGCGTCGCTGGATAGGTAACTTCTATCTATTCGACCGCTCCGAAAATATTTTTAAATTCATCCTAATTACTTTAGTCTGTACTGCGATCAGTGGGTTATTCGGTGTCTCTGTTACTTGCTTGAGCGGCATAGCTGATTGGAATAATTTTAGTTACTTTTGGTATACCTGGTGGATAGGAAATGCAATTGGTGTCATACTTTTTACTCCCATGCTATTAACTTGGCGGCATTATTTACAGCACCAAGTAAAACTGCGGCAACTAATAGAAGGATTTCTGTTTCTGGGCGTGCTGCTAAGTGCAGAAATCATCGCCTTCGAGCTAGGGTATCCCGTTGAGTATCTGTTCATTCCTTGTTTAGTTTGGGCAAACTTTCGATTTGGCTTATTGGGAAGTACAACCGGGGTCGCAATTGTCACAAGTCTTGCCATTTTGGGAACTATCAAAGGTGTCGGTTCTTTTGTGCGGCCCTCCCTCAACGAATCCCTAATTTTGCTCCAAAGTTTTATGGGTTCTGCTGCGGTGACAACGCTGCTGTTAGGGGCCGTGCTTGCAGAGCGCAAAGCTTCTCAATCTGCCCTCGCCCGAGCGAATCAAGAGTTAGAAAATCGCGTTGAAGAACGAACTTCTGCCTTGCAGCAAGCAAATTGCCAACTCACAACCGAAATAGCAGAACGCAAGGAAATAGAAGCAGCAATGCGGCGCTCGGAAGCTGCTTTAAAAGAGCAAACTCAAGAATTGCAAGCAACTCTGCAAAAGTTAAAAGCAACTCAATCGCAGTTAATTCAAACTGAAAAAATGTCCTCGATCGGTCAATTAGTTGCTGGCGTAGCCCACGAGATTAATAATCTAGTTAATTTTATACATGGCAATCTTAACTGCCTCGATGAATAGACCTCTTGCAAAATAATTTTGTGCTATTATGAAAAGTTTAGCCAATTTTATGATCTAGCAGGCTGGGCAAGTTTAAGGAGATGCCAATCAACCCAATAATTCAAAGTTTGACCTAAACTTGAGCAAATCTTTAAGGATAACACATATTTTTTTTGCAAGAGGTCTAATATACTTGTGGATTGTTAGAATTAGTGAAAATTTATCAAGCCAGCAATATCGAGCCCTTACCAGATATTCAAGATAAACTTGAGGAATTAGACCTGGAATTTTTAAGCGCCGATATCTTTAAGATACTGCAATCGATGCGGATTGGTACAGAACGAATTAGAGATATTGTACTATCGCTGCGTAATTTTTCTCGCCTTGATGAATCTGAAATCAAAAAAGCAGATATCCACGAAGGAATAGACAGCACTTTGACTATTCTGCAATATCGGCTGAGAGCAACATCGAAGCGTCCAGAAATTCAGGTTGTCAAAAACTATCAAAAATTGCCCTTAATCAAGTGCTGTCCCGGTCAACTCAATCAAGTGTTTATGAATATTATCAGCAATGGACTTGATGCTATAGAAGAGAACGATCGCCAAAATTGTCCTAAAGCCGATCGCGCCAAAGCCGGAGAAATTTGCATTACCACAGAAGTTATTGAGGGCGATCGCATCAGCATCCGCGTGGCTGACAATGGAATCGGCATCAGCGAGACTATCCGATCGCGCCTGTTCGACCCATTTTTTACGACAAAACCCGTGGGTCAAGGAACCGGGTTGGGTTTGGCTGTGGCGCATCAAATCATCGTCGAAAAACATGGGGGTGCGATCGAGGTAAATTCTGTACTGGGAAAAGGGACGGAATTTGCGATCGTACTGCCGATTTAATCATAAATAGTATCCATCACAACATTACCAAATAGGAAATATCCCATGAAAAAGTCTAGGATTAAAGTAAATAAAACTCTACCTTTACAATTAGTGTTAGTAGTACCCTTCGTACTGCAAATATTTGGGGCTGTCGGTTTGGTGGGCTATTTATCATTCAAAAACGGGCAGAAGGCTGTTAATGATGTTGCCATTCAGTTACGTCAAGAGATGAGCGATCGGATCAATCTGCAAGTTCTGAACTATTTGGAAAAACCTTATTATGTAGGACAAACAATCGTGGCTGCGGCTCAAGAAAATCAGCTCGCTCTAACAGATGTGACGAAACTGGAACGAACTTTTTGGGGATTAGTCAGCCAAGATATGGTCGAATATATGCAGCTTGCTATGGCTGATGGTACGAGTATTGTAGTAGAAGAGTCAGTGAATGGAGACATCATAGCTGGCGTTGGACAAAAAGCTGATCTACCTCAGCGAAAAATCTATCAACTTAATAATCAAGGTCAAAGAACTACCCTCATAGAAACTCAAGCAAAGTTTGACCCCCGAATTCGACCCTGGTATAAAACTGCGCAGGAAGCCGGAAAACCAACCTGGACATCTCATCCTTTCCTCGGTAAATTAAATAAGACGCCCACAATAGCTATATCCCTGCCAATCTATAATAGCGATGGTACGTTATTAGCAGTTGCAAATAGCATCTTACGGATTAATAAGATTCATAATTTTCTGAGCCAGCTCAAGGTAGGGAAAACAGGACAAACATTTATCATCGATCGCTCAGGCAACCTGATTGCAAGTTCAACGATTAAAGACCCTTATATTATCAACCTTGAAAAACAGGATTTGCAACAAATTCCTGCCGTAAAGTCTGAGAGTTTTATAATTAGTGCAACAACGCAAGCAATCATCGATCATTTTGGTACTTTCCAAGCTATTTCCCAAGAGCGACAACTTGATTTTATGCTCGCAAATCAACGGCAGTTCGTTCAAGTTTCAAGCATTCGAGACGAACGAGGCATCGATTGGCTCAGCGTCATTGTGGTGCCGGAATCAGATTTCATGGCACAAATTAATATCAATAATCAGATCACAATTCTACTTTGTTTAGGTGCGTTGGGTTTGGCAATTATTCTGGGCATCTATACTTCTCAATGGATTACCCGACCGATTCTGAAATTGCAGCAAGCCAGTGAAGCTATTGCCACAGGAGACCTCGATCGCACAATCGAAATCAACCACATCAATGAATTAGCACGGTTAGCGCGATCGTTCAACCAAATGGCAGTGCAGCTAAAAACTTTATTCACCGAACTCGAAGATCGGGTTGTAGAACGGACATTAGAACTTCAACAAGCTAAAGAAGTAGCCGACAATGCCAATCAAGCTAAAAGTGATTTCCTAGCAAACATGAGCCACGAACTCCGCACACCACTGAATGGAATTCTCGGCTATGCTCAAATTTTAGAACGCTCCAAAGTATTACCAGACAAAGAACGCCACGGAGTCCAAATTATCCATCAATGCGGCTCCCATTTATTAACACTGATTAATGATATTTTAGACCTTTCCCAAATCGAAGCCCGCAAACTAGAACTAATGCCAAAAGCCATCCATTTCCCCTCATTTATGCAAGGAGTAGTCGAAATCTGTAGAATTCGGGCTGACCAAAAAGGCATCGACTTTGTTTATTATCCAGAATCCAACTTGCCCGAAGGCATTGAATCTGACGAAAAACGACTTCGCCAAGTATTGCTCAACCTCCTTGGCAATGCAATTAAATTCACAGATGCCCGTAGCGTTACTCTCAAGGTAGAAGTACAGTAGTCTTCTTCAGAAATTCCAATTCCGCGCCTTAAATTCCAAGTTCAAGATACTGGAGTCGGTATTTCATCCGCCGAAACCAATAAAATATTCTAGGCATTTGAACAAGTAGGGGAACAAAAACATCAGTCAGAAGGCACTGGTTTGGGTTTAGCAATCAGCAAAAAAATTGTTGAATTGATGGGCGGAGATATTCAGGTGGAGAGCGAGATTAATGTTGGTAGCAATTTCTACTTTGAGGTGGCTTTGCCAAGTGCTAGCGATTGGGCGAAACAGAATTCTGTCAACAAGGGACGGACGATTATCGGCTATGAAGGAGCGCCGCGGCACATTTTGATTGTGGATGACAGGTGGGAAAATCGCTCGGTATTACTGAACTTGCTCGAACCAATGGGATTTATCATTACTGAAGCAGAAAACGGTCAAGAAGGCTTAAATCAAGCCAAAAAACGACGACCTGATTTGATGATTACTGACATAGCTATGCCCGTGATGGATGGCTTTGAAATGTTAAGACAGTTGCGCGATGATACCGATTTAAAGGATTTGCGGGGATCGTTTCTTCGGCATCTGTCGCGGAGATCGATCGGCAAATGAGCGAAGCAGCCGGCGGAGATGATTTTCTTGCTAAACCAGTCGATGCTAATGAGTTATTTGCTTTGCTAGCGCTTCACCTGCAACTGACTTGGCAGTATGATGAGATTCAAGTATATCTAGCTTTGAGTAACAGTCAGATATCAACTACAGAGTTGATTGTCCCACCGTTGGAGGATTTGCAGATTTTACTGGAACTTGCAGAGGGTGGTTTGCTGAAAAAACTGGTAGAAACTACTGAGAAAATTGGGGCTGATGACGCTCAATATCTGCCATTTATTCAGCAAATTCAACAGTTGGCAAAGCAATTTAAAACTGAGAAGATAGAGTTATTAATTCAAAAATATATTACTAATCAGGGTAACTAGATAATGAAAACACATTTGACTGGCTTAATTTTGATTGTTGATGATACGCCGACAAATTTGGATGTGATTTCCGAAGCGTTGAGTGATGCGGGTTACACTGTGGCGATCGCCACCAGTGGTGAGCGCGCCCTAAAACAGCTTGAAAGGCGATCGCCCGATCTGATCTTACTGGATGTAATGATGCCCGGAATAGACGGGTTTGAGACCTGTGTGCGCCTTAAAGCTAATCCCAAAACTTGCGACATTCCTGTGATTTTTATGACTGCTTTGTCTGATTCAGACAGCAAGATTAAAGGGTTTGAAGTTGGTGCAGTAGATTATATCACAAAACCTTTTCAAGAACGAGAAGTATTAGCGCGGGTGAAAACTCATTTGCAGTTGAGTTTTTTGACTCACAACTTAGAACAACAAGTATCTCAAAAAAACGCTCAATTACAAGCTTCTCAAATTCAACTTATCCAAAAAGAAAAAATGTCTGCTTTAGGCAACTTAGTAGCCGGAGTTGCTCACGAAATTAATAACCCTGTTGGTTTCTTGGCTGGCAATATTCAACCTACCTTAAATTACATCAATGATTTGTTTGGATTAATCGATTTGTATCAACAAAAGTATCCCCAGCCCGATGCTGAAATTACAGCAGAAATAGAGCAGATCGACTTGGAATACATCCGAGAAGACTTGCCCAAATTAATCGGTTCTATGAAAGAAGGAGTGAAGCGGATTCGGGACGTAAGTACCAGTTTGCGGACGTTTTCTCGTGCGGATAGCGATCGCCCCGTGCCTTGCAATATCCACGATGGCATCGACAGCACCATCATGATTCTGAAGCACCGCCTCAAAGCCGACGATACTCACCCAGAAATTGAAGTCATTAAGAATTATGGCGATTTACCCCAAATTGAATGCTATGCAGGACAACTCAATCAGGTATTCATGAATCTACTGAGCAATGCGATCGATGCTGTTGATGAGTCGAATAAAGGTAACACTTATCATGAGATTGCTAATAAAATTATGATTACCACTGAATTATCTCCTGACTTAAAACAAATATTTATTTCCATTAAGGATAACGGTGTGGGGATGAATAAAATCTTGCAAGAGCAGATTTTTGAGGATTTTTTTACTACCAAATGTGTGGGTAAAGGGACAGGATTGGGATTAGCTATTGCACATCAAATTGTGGTGCAAAAACATCACGGTGATATTACAGTTCATTCTGTCCTCAGAGCAGGTACTGAGTTTGTTATAACTCTCCCAGTTAAACAATAATATCGAAGAAAGAAGAAAGAATAATGAATAAAATTAATATACCCAGAACCCACACTTTTTTAAGAAGTCGGGAATCTAAAGTGCGATCGCATCAAACAATTGTGATTGTGGTAATCCCATCAAACATAGTATAAAATAGTACATAATACTCGAACTTGTGGTGCTAGGCTCGGCATCTGTGGCTCTTATTCGAGTGTTATTTTAGAAATAGGAAGGACGACTAACATATGGATACGATCACAAATTTGTCAGGTTATCAGATACTAGAGCAACTTTATGTAGGTTTGAGAACCTTGGTGTATAGGGCTATCCGGGAGACGGATGGGCAACCTGTCGTTATTAAACTGCTACACAACCCCTTGCCCAATTTTAGCGAATTGGTGCAATTTCGCAATCAATATACGATCGCCAAAAATCTCAACCTACCCAGCATCGTCAAACCCCTGAGTCTAGAAGCATACGGCAATAGCTATGCCCTGATCATGGAGGATTTTGGTGGAATTTCCCTGTCTGCTTATCTTAAGGGCGCGAGTCAACAGCCAGCAGACACAGATCAAAACCAACCCGATCGATCTTTACCTTTAGCAGAATTTCTTAACTTATCCCTGCAACTAACAGACATTCTACACTATCTCTATCAAAACCTAGTAATTCATAAAGATATCAAACCCGCTAATATCCTGATTAATCCAGATAGCAAACAAGTCAAACTTATAGATTTTAGTATCGCTTCCCTGCTACTGAGAGAAACCCAAGAAATCCACAATCCCAACATTCTTGAAGGAACTATCGCCTATCTCTCACCAGAACAAACAGGCAGAATGAATCGTGGCATTGACTATCGTAGTGACTTTTATTCCCTCGGTGTAACATTCTACCAATTATTAACAGGTCAGTTACCGTTTATTTCCGAAGATCCAATGGAATTGGTGCACTGTCATCTCGCTAAGCTGCCAATTCCCGCACATGAAATCAATCCTGAAATTCCGCTAGCTTTATCTGAAATTGTCTCTAAACTGATGCAGAAAAATGCGGAAAACCGCTATCAGAGTGCATTAGGGCTGAAACACGATCTAGAGATTTGTGTGATTCAATTACAAGAAACTGGTGATATTAAAGCGTTTGTTTTGGGGGAAAGGGATATTTGCGATCGCTTTACTATACCCGAAAAACTCTACGGGAGAGAGAACGAAGTAGCTGAATTATTAGCAGCCTTCGATCGAGTAGCAAACCCTCGTTCCCAGGCTTCTATATCTCGTTCCCAGGCTATTACGTCTCGTTCCCAGGCAGAGCCTGGGAATGAATATCAGGAGGCTCTGCCTCCCTCAAATAGCGAGGCAGAGCCTCTAGAAATGCGTTACCAGGCAGAGCCTGGGAACGAGAATTGGCATGAGAAAAACAGCGAGGCAGAGCCTCTAGAAATGCGTTACCAGGCAGAGCCTGGTAACGAGGGAAAAAGTGAATTGATGCTAGTTGCCGGATTTTCTGGCATTGGCAAAACCGTTGTAGTTAACGAAGTTCACAAACCCATAGTTCGCCAACGTGGTTATTTCATCAAAGGCAAATACGACCAATTTCAACGCAATATTCCCTTTAGTGCTTTTGTGCAAGCCTTCCGAGAATTGATGGAGCAATTACTCTCAGAAAGCGATGCTAAGCTAGAGCAATGGCGAAGCAAAATTGTGAATGCTGTTGGCGAAAACGGTCAAGTTATTGTAGAAGTAATTCCCGAACTAGAACGAATTATTGGCAAACAACAGCCAGTCTCTGAACTTTTGGGAAATGCCGCCGAAAACCGCTTCAATTTAGTGTTTCAGAAATTTATCTCTTTCTTTACCACAAAAGAACATCCCTTAGTGATATTTTTGGATGATTTGCAGTGGTCAGATTCAGCATCCCTGAAGCTTTTGCAATTGTTGATGAGCGAAAAAGACAGTCATAATTTGCTGGTAATTGGAGCCTATCGGGATAACGAAGTATCCCCCGTTCATCCGTTTATGTTGGCGGTTGCAGAGATGGAAAAAGCCCAAGTAACGGTAAATACTATTACCTTGCAGCCGCTGAGTCAAGCCGATATTAACGATTTGATTGCAGATACGCTTTTGTGCGATCGCCCTTTGGCTCAGCCATTAACCGAGTTAGTTGATCAAAAAACCAAGGGAAATCCATTTTTTGCCACGCAATTTCTCAAATCGCTACAGGAAGATGGGCTGATTGCGTTTAACCCCACCCCCCTTTCATCCCCCCTTGGGGTAACAGGGGGGTGGGAGTGTGATATTGCCAAAGTCAAAGCCCTAAGTATCAGCGATGATGTGGTGGAGTTTATGGCGCTGCAATTGCAGAAGTTGCCGCCAGAAACTCAGGATGTGCTGAAGTTGGCTGCGTGCATTGGAGCGCAGTTTGATTTGAATACATTGGCGGTAGTCAGCGAGAAGTCGCCAGAAGAAACTGCTGCAAATTTGTGGAAATCGTTGCAAGAAGGATTCATCTTACCAACAAGTGAAATTTACAAGTTTTATCAAGGAAAAGAACATCGGGAAAAAACCGATATCTTGCCAACTACCAGCGCTCAACTACCTAACTACCGATTTCTACACGATCGCATTCAACAAGCGGCTTATTCCCTAATTCCAGAAGATCGAAAACAAGCCACTCACCTGAAAATAGGGCAACTGTTGCTGCAAAAAAGTAGTGAAACTCAACGTCAGGAAAGGATTTTTGATATTGTCGGTCATTTCAACTTTGCCAGCGGGCTGATTTCGGATCAAAAAGCACGTTATGAACTAGCCGCCCTGAACTTGCAGGCGGGAAAATCTGCCAAAGCCGCCGCAGCCTTTGACGCGGCATTGATATTTGTGAATACAGGTATTAGGAGCTTACCAGCCGATAGCTGGCAGGAACAATATACTCTGACGCTGGCACTGCACAATTTGGCAGCCGAAGCAGCGTATTTGTGCAGTCAATTTGAACAGGTAAAACAGCTAATTAGTGCAATTTTGCAACAAGCAAACCAACTGATTGACAAAGTTAGTGCTTACGAGATTCAAATCCTCGCTTACCTTGCCCAAGGCCAGCCACAGGATGCCGTTTATATAGCAATTGATGTACTCGGACAGTTTGGGATTCGGCTTCCCAAAAACCCGACTCAGCCTCAAGTATTGCTGGGTTTAGCCAAAACTAAGTTGATTCTAGGTAACAAGAAACCGGAACAGTTGGTGAATCTGCCAAACATGACAGATCCTAACAAATTGGCAGCGATGCGAATTCTTTCTAGTGCTGCTTCTGCTGCCTATCTTTGTGCTCCGAAGTTGATGCCGCTACTGGTATTTGAGCGGGTTAATTTGTCTGTACGGTACGGCAATACCGCTCTATCAGCTTTTGGCTATGCTTGGTACGGACTGATCCTGTGCGGCATACTCGTGGATATCGAAGCAGGCTATCAGTTTGGACAACTTTCTCTGCAATTACTAGAGCGTTTTAATGCGACGGATTTGAGAGCGAAAGTGCTATTTATGACTTATGCGTTTATCAGCCATTGGCGTGATCGCATTACGGATACGATGCCAGCGCTGTTAACAGCTTACCAGAGCGGTTTAGAAACGGGAGATGTCGAATATGCTGCTTGGGCAGTTGTGGTTCATTCTTACAATCGCTACTGGACAGGGGATAACTTAAGGGAAGCAGAAGCAGGAATTCGTTCTTTGATAACGGCGATCGCTCCTTTAAACCAAAAAAACGGCTCGCTATACATCCAGATATACCATCAAGCGATCTTAAATCTTCTGGGTGATGCTAGCGATCCGAGTTGCTTGTCCGGCGAAAGCTATCAGGTTGCCAAAGATATTCCCGCACAGGTGGCGGCGAACGATCGCACAGGGTTATTTTTTAGTTATCTTTGTCAGCAGCATCTTGATTATTTATTCGGAAATTATGCTGAAGCAGTTGAGAATGCAAACGCTGCTAAACCCTACTTTGATAACTGTGTTGCCTTGCTTCCAACGGTGCTGCACAACTTTTACGATTCTCTCGCGCAACTGGCAATTTACGAGACTGCAACCTCTTCACAGCGCCAGCAAATTCTCAAGTGCATTAAGGCGAATCAGAAAAAGTTGAAGAAATGGGGACATCATGCCCCGATGAATTACCAACATAAGTTTCTTTTGGTAGAAGCAGAACGGTATCGGGTACTGGAGCAAAAACTAGAAGCGATCGTACATTTCGATCGCGCAATTCAACTCGCCAAAGAAAACCAATTCCTCAACGAAGAGGCATTAGCCAACGAACTCGCAGCCAAATTTTACCTCGACTGGGGCAAAGAAAAAGTAGCTCAAGCGTATATGCAAGCAGCTTACTACTGTTATGCCAGATGGGGCGCGAAAGCCAAAATCGATGACTTAGAAACCCGCTATCCCCAACTCCTTACTGCCATATTGCAGGCACAACAAGATCATTTTTCCATCAGTGATACCCGCCTGGAAACTCTCGATCGATCCTCAATCCTCGATCGTACTATCCACACAACTCGTTCTAGCAGTAGCATTTCCGAATCTCTTGATTTCGCCACCATTCTCAAAGCGTCGCAAGCTTTATCCAGTCAAATTCAACTAGAGCAATTAGTTTCCACTTTAATGCAAGTAGTGATGGAAAATGCCGGGGCAAAAAAGGCTGGTCTGCTGTTATTGCAAGAGGATATTTTGATGGTAAAAGCTCTAGCAAATGCCAGTCAAAACATTAGCATATTGTCAGTGCCACTGTCAAGCGTTCAAGAAATCCCAGTAACACTAATAAACTACGTTGAACGCAGTTTAAAAACTGTTGTTATCGACGATGCAACCGCACAAAATAATTTTAGTGCTGACCCGTATTTGATGCAGGAACAACCGAAAAGCGTGCTGTGTGCGCCGATTTTAATCCAAGGTAAATTAATCGGGTTGCTGTATCTGGAAAATAAGCTAACGATCGGGGCATTTACGCGCGATCGCACGGAACTCATTCAACTATTGTGCGCCCAAGCAGCGATTTCTATGGAAAATGCTAGACTGTATAAACAATCTCAGCTCCATGCCCAACAGTTGGAGCGATCGCTGAAAGATTTACAGGATAGCCAAACGCAACTCATAAAAAGTGCTGCTTTCTTGGAAGCACAGAGAGAATCCTCTTTAGATGGCATCCTCGTGATTGATGCCAATCGGCAAGTGAGTGCTTATAATCAAGGATTTGTCAAGATATGGAACATTCCTCAGATTATTCTTGAAACTAAGGACGATTTTCAACTCTTGGGATTTGTATTGGATCAACTAGAACAACCGCATGAATTTTTGGCAATGGTTGAGTATCTCTATCAAAATCCAGGTGAAGCTAGCTACCATGAAATTATCCTCAAAGATCGACGCATTTTGGAACGGTCTTCTGTTACTGTGAAATTACCATCAGGAGATGAATGTGGCAGAATCTGGTACTTCCGCGACATTAGCGATCGCAAACAAGCTGAAATCAATCTCCAACAAAGCAATTTTCTGCTGCAAAGCGTCCTCGAAACTACCAGCGACATGATTTTCGCTAAAGACAGCCAACACCGCTATCTGTTTGCCAACTCTGCAACGCTTCAGTTGTTAGGTTTGTCGTCGGAAGCCGAGATAGTTGGCAAAACGGATTTTGACGTTTTTCCTCTAGAGTTTGCCCAGAACATTCGGGAGTGGGACAATCGAGTTTTGCGATCGGGAGTTGCAGAAAAGTTTGAGGAAGATGTATTGAATGCTGCGGGGCAGATCGTAACTTTATATACGACTAAGACTCCCATACGCGATCGATCCGGCAACATTACTGGTATGGTGGGAATGACGCGAGATATTAGCGATCTCAAACAAGCTGAAAATGCCCTACGTGAAAGCGAACAGCGGTTCCGTGATGTTACCGAAGCGGCAGGAGAATATATCTGGGAAATCGATGCGAATGCAATTTATACATACATTACAGAAAAATCGAAACAGGTTAAAGGCTATACACCGGCTCAACTCTTAGGGCGCAGCCCAACCGAATTCATGCCCACAGAAGATATTGAGTCAGTTGGCATAATTTTGGCAGAGGCTTCTGCAAGAAAAGAAAGCTTTACCTTAAAACATAGAAATATTCTGCCAACGGGTGAAGTTGTTTGGGAGGAAGTCACTGGAGTACCAGTTCTCGACAATTGCGGTGAAATCATTGGATTTAGAGGCACTGGTCTGAACATTACCCATCGCAAACAAGCCGAAGCCGCCGTGCTCCAAAAATCTCAAGAACTTGAACAAACCATTGATGAATTAAAACAAGCTCAATTGCAAATGGTGCAGAATGAAAAAATGGCAACTTTGGGCAATTTAGTTGCAGGTGTCGCCCACGAAATCAACAATCCCATTGGCTTTATTACCGGCAGTGTCAACAACATCGAAGAATACATTCAAGACTTAATCGCTCATCTGGAATACTATCAAAAATATTATCCTGAACCAGTACCAGAAGTTAGCGATCATGCAGAAGATATTGACTTAGAATTCCTGATGGAAGATTTGCCAAAGCTGATCCCATCTATGAAAATTGCCTCCCAACGCATTCGTGAGATTAGCAATAGCCTCCGCACTTTTTCTAGAGCCGATACCGCTGAAAAAGTTGCTTGCGACATCCATGAAGGGATTAATAGTACGCTGTTGATTTTGAAATACCGCCTCAAAGCTTCGGATAAACGTCCGGCAATTAAAGTGATTGCTGAATACGGTAAATTGCCGCTTGTAAAGTGCTTTTTGGGACAATTAAATCAAGTATTTATGAATATCATCGCCAATGCGATCGATGCCTTAGATACAGCCTGCGTTGGGCGAACGTTTGCTGAAATTGAAACCAATCCTCAGCTTATTACAATTTGTACTGAAGTTTCGGGCGATCGGCAAATGGCAGTAATTCGGATTAAAGATAATGGGCCGGGGATGTCAGAGGAAGTTCAAGCATATATTTTTGACCACTTGTTTACTACGAAAGAGGTCGGTCAAGGTACGGGATTGGGATTGGCGATCGCCCGTCAAATTGTCGAAGAAAAACACGGTGGTAAACTGAGTTGTATTTCTGCACCATCCAAAGGAACGGAGTTTGTCATTGAGATTTTAATTGATTAATGATTGAGAACGTAAAAAATGACACTAAAAAATTAGAAAAACAACTCCTTACCTTAACTCCCAAGAAATGAGGCAACCTAAAACATGGCTCGAATTTGCTATAATCTAAGTAATATCAGATCCGAGCGATCGCATTTATGACTATACAAGAATTAGAAACTCAAGTTTCAACCTTAAATCCGGCTGATAAAGCTAAACTCATCAGCATCCTAATTCAAACTTTAACCAACGGTTCTCTAGGGATTAAAAAAACTCTCGCAGTGTGCGGAGGCGATGCTTGTATTGGCAATACTCGCATACCAGTTTGGTCGCTGGTGTGCGATCGCCGTTTAGGTGCTTCCGATGCTATCATCCTAGAATCATTTCCAGATCTAACCGCCGCTGATTTGGTAAATGCGTGGGCTTATGCCGATGCTTACCCAGAGGAAATTGAACAGGCAATTAGAGAAAACGATGAAGTGATGGAATCAAGCGAGGTTTATTAAAAGTTGGCACGTTTTTACACAGATGAAAACTTCCCGTTAGCAGTGGTGGCATTACTGCGGGCTTTGGGTCACGATGTATTAACAGCGAAGGAAGCAGGGAATGCAAATCTTCAAATTCCTGACGAAGATGTGTTGGCTTTTGCTGTTAGCAATAACCGAATAGTTTTGACACGCAATCGCCGTCATTTCATGCGCCTGCATCTTTAAAACTATGACCATGCTGGTATTGTTGTTTGCACGGAAGACCCAAATTTTGAAAGGCTGGCGACGCGAATTAATGATGCTATTTCTGCGATCGATACTTTGAGCGGTAAATTGATTCGAGTTAACCGTCCTTCGCAGTGAAAAAAAGCCGTAGCACGGGCGAGGGTTCCCAGCCATCGCCCCACAGATTCCCCAGTAGATGATAATCACCCTGAAACTCCTAACCAATAACTATTGCAGCGGCAAAAACACCGTCATCACTTCACCTTTTTGGGGCCGTTGACGAATCACTAACTTCCCGCCAGCCGCGCGAAATAAGTTCTTAGTTACGCTCAAATTTAAACTTAAACTTCCCGTTTCCGGTTGCACCATCAACAAAGGCCCGATCGACCTTAGAGGAGTATTACCCGCAGATGCAAAAGTTGCTTCGCCCTCAGTGTCGGATGGATGTTTCGATTCCAACTGCAACTTTACCCGATCGCCCGCCAATGTCACCTCCACTTGAATCTGACTCCCCGACGGCAAAGTTCGAGTGAAATTCTCAATTAAACCAGTTAAAACCTGATCCAACATCGTCGGATCGCTGACAACCGCAGGCAACTTTTTCGGGACAATTAGTTCCAAAGTATGATTGCGCTGACTTGCTTGTTTTTGCCAGCGCGGAATGCTATGAAGCAGCACTTCACCGAGGGACATCGCTGTTAGGTGCAGGGCCGAATTTTTGGCTTGGGACATTTCCATTTCTACGGCGCGAAAAATTAAGCCGAAGCGATCGATCTGAGCGGTACACTCAGCATCAATCATTTCCAAACGCTTGATTACCACCGGGTCGAGTTTGGGGCGTTTCAGCAGCAATCTAGTCAGAGTGCGGATAGTAGCCAAAGGAGTGCGGACTTCGTGGGCGATCGCCTGTAGCAATTCTACCTCTTTGGTAACGTGAGGAATCACAGATTTACAGTTGAGATTTTTCGCCTGTAACTTTTCATGCCTTCCCCTCCAACCCTCATCAAATTTTTCATCCTTAACTCTACCTATTTCCTCTTTCCAAATCGGCAAATTATTCAATAATAAACGGCTGAATTGTGTGACTATTTTATAATTTGGAACAATAGGTAAAAACTGCTGAAACAGTACATCTAATTTAGTTGAATTATGAATTAATTGACTGACATCTAGATTAATATCGCTGTCAGATTTTTCCGAAAAACCTTCGCTGTCAATCACCCTATGTCGCAAAACTTCCCAAGCTTTTGCGACTACTTGCGGATCGAAAGAAAATAGAAAAGCTGGAATGCCGATCGCATTTTCGCCTAAAACCATCACCAGACTAAACTTTGCTGTTAAAACTAAACAAAACTGCTCGTTTGCCAGCGGGTCCCCGATTGCCAAAGCCAATGCTGGGGCGGCCGCAGGCACTGATATTTCGACATCAGCAGCAGGTAGTAAAGCTAAAGTTTGTCTGGCCCGAAAAGACCACAAAGCTGCATCGTTATCGGGAATACTGGTAAAAATCCAATTGGCAAAGCCGTTTGTTAAAGCGGGGTTGGTTAAAACGGAAGACGGGCCCGACAACACTAATCCCTGACAGGAATTGGGAAGAAGGGAATCTGTTGTTGGTGCTGGTTTTTGCCGATCGAGCATTTGATTCAAAGTGGCGATCGCCCCATACCATTCCTGTTCCGCTTTCAGCCGGGAAACCCCGCGACTCCCTGGACACTTTGGGCGGCTATTTTCTGCTGCTAACCTCGTGTCCCTGGGACTGAGGTCATTTTCTGAGCCTTCGGAGGCTAAAATCTCGCTGATTGTCGGTAAAAAGTAAGTATTCACAGTAGTTATAAACCCACCTTCTGAGGCATGAAGGATGAAGTATTTATTTAAGTTTAGGAGTCAGGATTGGGGCACCAAAAGGATTGAAAAATTCCGCTGAATTCTTGTGCGTTCCTCCTGACTCACAGCATATCTACCTTTGTCGAGTTGCGATATTGGCAAACCGTACCAAACAAGTCGCAATCTCCGCGCTTGGGTCGCTATTTTGGAGCAATTAGACCGATCGCCCTTGCAAAAGTGCAAAATGAAGTCAGTTAAATACCGTGCTTTCCTTATGCCCACCTCGATCGCCGACTCAAAAAATCTGCTGTCAGACTTAATGGCACGCTACCGCAACCAGGTAGATTATCTAGCAATTCGCCTCGAAGAAGCCGAAGGCACCGACATTCTGCTGCGGGGCGAAAAAATCGAAACCCTCAGCGAAGGAGTCTCAATTGGCGGCCAAGTTCGAGCCTGTCACAAAGGCGGCTGGGGCTTTGCCAGTTTTAACCGACTTTCCACCCTCGCCGAAAGGATTGAAGAAGCCATCGCCGCGGCCAAACTGATCGGCGAAGAAGAAACGATTCTCGCACCCGTTACCCCAGTACAAGACATTTGCTTCCTACCGCTGACAGGGACAGATCCCCGTGTGGTTCCGCTGATCGAAAAAAAGCAATTGTGCGATCGCTACGCCCAAATCCTGCGTAGCATAGACCCCTGTATCGCCACCGTCTCCGTCCGCTACGGCGACAGCACCCAGCGGATGATCCTCGCCACCTCCGAAGGCACAATGCTCGAACAAGGTTGGGTAGACATGGAAATGCGCTTTGCCGCCACAGCCCGCAGTGGGGAAACCGTACAAACCGGCCGCGAAACCACCGGTTCCCGCAAAGCTTACGAAGACTTAACCGAGCTGGATGTTCAAGTTCGCAGCGCCGCCCAGCGCGCGGTAGACTCCTTAGCCTTACCCCCCGTCAACGGTAACACTTACACCGTGGTCATCGACCCAATTCTCAGCGGATTATTCGTCCACGAAGCCTTCGGACACCTCTCGGAAGCTGACATGGCCTACGAAAATCCCGACATCATGGAGGTAATGACTCTCGGCCGCCAGTTCGGCCCCAAAGAGTTGCAAATTTTCGATGGCGCTGCACCTCCGGGACACCGTGGCAGTTATTTCTACGACGATGAAGGCACTCCGGCTACTACTACTCAGTTGATTAAGGATGGTGCTTTAGTCGGGCGGCTGCACTCCCGCGAGACTGCTGGAAAGTTGGGGGAAGTCCCCACTGGGAATGCTCGTTGTTTGAATTATCATTATCCGCCGATCGTCCGCATGACTAATACTTGGATCGAACGGGGTACAACACCGGTGGCTGATTTATTTTCTGGTATCAAAGAAGGTGTTTATGCTCGCAATTGGCAAGGCGGCATGACTAATGGTGAAATGTTTACTTTCAGCGCCGGCGAAGCTTGGATGATTTGCAATGGAAAATTGGCCCAACCAGTGCGCGATGTGACTCTTTCGGGTAATGTTTTTAGCACTTTAGCCGATATTGAGGCGATCGGCGACGATTTTTATTGGGATGAATCCGGCGGCTGCGGCAAGGGTGGACAAAGTGGTTTACCTGTGGGCTGCGGTGGCCCTAGTTTGCGGATTCGCAATGTAGTTGTTGGCGGCGAAGCGACTGAGGATTGATCTCAAGTCCGCTTAAATTCAAATTAGGTACTATTCTTAGGAACAGGCTTTCCGGTCTGTTCCAAAAAAAATTAAATTTTCTTGTGCGGTGTTCCGCCCGCACACTCTGAAAAGCTGATTCAGAATTGTGCAATCGCTACAATCAACTGTCAATTTTCAACATATCACTGACATTATCTCGGCGAGAGCACCCCGGAGTCGGGGAGGATTTACAGGGTTCTGGTTTGCTACCACTGTCTTTAGCTAATAACTGTTTTTGAGATGTAGTCAACTGATGTTCCGGTGTTAAACAGTTCTCTAGTTTTTGAGGAAAAATGCTGGCGCTAGTCAATACAGTACGTAACAATACAAATTGTATCAGAGTATACATGGTGTAGTTCTAGCTAAAAATTTCTGATCCTCTATACAGACTTTTTTTCGCCCATCCGGAACTAATGATGGCTAATTTTTAGTTTGATAAATTCTGAATATCGTCCTTCTGGGCAAAAAAAAAGCCAAATTACAGGGGAATAATTCTGCATATTTGGCTTTTTTTGGGAAAAAATTCGGTTTTTGGTCTTATCTTCCGTCTCCTCGTTCTGGCAAAGTTTCTTTGTCGCTATCTGTGTAAAACGTCTGATTTTCGAGTTTAGCTGTTGAGAGTTCGGAAGCAGACTTGTCTTGAGATAAAAAGGTCGATCGAGTTTGTAGGCTTTGAGCATGAACTGTGGTGCTGCTCAGTAAAAGGCTTGATATCAGGATAGAAGAGTAAAAGCGTATCATAAAGTTCCCTATCTAACTTTCTCCTATTGATACGGAGCTTGCATTGTGATATCAGGGTAAAAAATAAAATTTGTGCTGAAATAACCAATTAGTAACTGATAGCACCTGTATTTTTTTTTCAATTTGTCAAAAAGGGGTGAAGCCCATCATCTAGCTCACCCGATCGCCCATAGATTAGATTTGCCTGTGGATTGTCGGCAACCAGCACAATTCAACGCCTGGAATTCTTTTAAAATGCTGTTGAAATAAAGAAACGACAACCTCAAATTGTAACTTTTTACTAATCTTCAGATTAACTTCATAATTTATTGATATTAAGATGCAAGTATTCAAAAATTGCGTGCAAAAATTAAAAAAACTGGGTTTTTCAACCGATATCGCCGAGTCAAATCAATCTCAAATCTTAAATCTCATATCGTTTCCGGTTGTGTCGGAACGATCGACTAGGGGGCAATTCATGAATGGTTTTGATACAGCACTTTTCAGGTATGTGAGATACATAGTTCTTGTAGGGACACGGCACTGCCGTGTCCCTAGGGGATATTGAATGTAATTCATAAACCTGGAATCTGCTGTAAGCCAACCGTCAACCGTCAACTGTCAAGAGGAGTGCATCTACCTGCAAGAATAGCGAGTCGAGGGTTGACGAGTTATCCAAAACAACATCAGCTTTTTGGCACTTTTGAGCGATCGGCATTTGGGCGTTAATGCGGGCCGAAGCTCGATCGCAACTCAAGCCATCTCGCTGCATCAGCCGTTCTAACTGCACTTCGGGCGAACAATACACGACCCAAATTTCGGTACACAAGTCAGTCATCTGAGCTTCAAACAGCAGCGGCACTACCAAAACAAAAGTCAATGTGTTTTGGGATACTTGACTTAATGCAGCAATGCAGATTTGAGTTGCCTCAACAAATCTGCGGCGCACATAGGGGTGAATTTGTTGTTCCAACCACTGCCGTTCGGATGCGTTACAAAAAATAATATTTCCCAACTCTGACCGATTTAAATTCCCGTCGGGAAGCAAAATAAGGACACCGTATCGTTCTACAATAGAATTCAGTATTGGCGAACCTGGGTGCACAACTTCGCGGGCGTAAATATCGGCATCTAAAATCGGAAATTTATAGGTATCGGCCAGATAATTAGATATAGCGGTTTTACCGGTGGCGATGCCCCCAGTTAAACCGATCGCGCGGACAATTCGATCGCTCATAATTTTCTCTGTTTAAACTGCTTGTGTTTCGACACTGACTATCGGTCTTTGCTATGTTGGTGACACAATCAAAGTCGGACTTAAAATTTGAAATTTGCAATCGAGGGCTAGCGTTAGGAATTGTCAGCATTGGGGTGCGATCGACTCTTTTTTACCTAAAATCTCCATTTTAAACTCCAATTAAGGTCTAGATCGAGGCAAACTTATGAATGCTCAACGTGCTGTGCGATCGATTCTGGCAGCAATTCCCATAGCCGGATTTTGGATATTAGATTTTTCCCCCAACCTGGTTTTCCTCAAAGAAAACAGCACCGGATGGGTGATATTGGCAATTTATCCCCAATCTCAAATTGCTGCGGCGCAATCTATTATTCCAGCATCAGACGGCACCGGAACCACCGTCACCGCCCCCGGTACAGGGTCGCCCCCTCGCTACGACATTCAAGGCGGCACTCCCTCCCGAGACGGAGCAAATCTGTTCCACAGTTTTACTCGGTTTGGGCTCAATTCTGGCGAAACTGCCAATTTCATCTCGAACCCAAGCATTAAAAATATTCTCGGGCGCGTTGTCGGCGGGGACGCTTCTTTAATTAATGGTCTAATTCAAGTTAGTGGTGGCAATTCTAACTTGTTCCTAATGAACCCCGCAGGGATTATTTTCGGGACAAATGCTCGACTCGACGTGTCCGGGTCTTTTTTTGCTACCACCGCTAGCGGTATCGGTTTTGACAGCGGCTGGTTCAATACTACTGGGGCGAATAACTACGCGGCCCTAGTCGGAGGGCCGAATGCTTTTGTTTTTGGCGCACAGTCCGGGAGTATTGTCAATGCCGGTAACTTGGCTGTTGGAAACGGGCAAAATTTGACTTTGCTGGGCGGCACTGTCATCAGTACGGGGCAACTTTCAGCCCCGGGGGGTCAAATTACTGTGGCGGCTGTACCGGGCGAAAATTTGGTGCGGTTGAGTCAGAATGGACTGTTGCTGAGTTTAGAAGTGGCTCCGGCTAGGGGAGTTTCGGGTTCGCCTGCTGTTCCGTTTTCTCCCCTGAGTTTGCCTCGGCTACTCTCGGGCGCGGGCGTTGCTGAGGCTACTGGTATAACTGCGAACGATCGCGGTGAAGTTGTGCTCACGGGCGGGCAAATCGTGTCCGCAGGTGCTGGAACTGCGCTGGTATCGGGGCAAGCGGACGTGTCTGACCGGGGGGGTGTGGGCGGAAGTGTGAACGTCTTGGGCGACAAGGTAGGGCTGTTTGGAGCGAAGATTGAGGCGAACGGGCCTCTGGGTGGCGGAACGGTACGGATCGGGGGAGATTACCGAGGCGAGGGAACGGTGCCGAATGCGAGGATGACTTACGCAGATGGCAAAAGTTTGATCGACGCCAACGCAACTGTCGCAGGTAACGGCGGCAGAGTTTTTGTCTGGGCTGATAACACAACAGCATTTTTGGGAAGCATCAGCGCGAGGGGCGTTTCTGCAACTCCCAGCGGGGGTGTGGGCGGATTTGTGGAAGTTTCGGGGAAGCAAAGATTGATTTTTAACGGTACTGTTGATACCTCCGGGACAAATGGTTTGGGGACTTTGCTACTAGATCCAGAAAATATTTTAATTACAGATGCAGCAGAAGGTGTCGGCGATGCGCAAATTATTGCTAACAATAATATCTTGGCAACAGGAACTCAGACGGCACAGCCAAACAATTCTGAACCTTCGCTGACAATTTCAGCTAGAGCTTTGGAAAGTTTGTCGGCTAGGTCAAATGTGGTTCTGGAAGCGCTCAACGATATTACAATTGCTGATTTGGCGGACAATCAGTTGAGCTTTCGAGCAACTACTGGTTCGGTAACATTGAGAGCAGATGCCGATCGCAGCGGTGCCGGGGTTTTTTCGATGAATCCTCGAGATACAATTAGCACGGCTGGTGGATCGATCGCCCTGGAGGGCAGTCAAATCACGGCAGGAAATCTGTCGAGTAACGGCGGAAGTATTAGTTTAATTAGTCCGGGAACAACTGTTGCTGGCAATGTTTCTGCATCGAATCGTAATACTGGCAGCAGCGGAAATATTTTGCTGGAAGGGCTGAATGTAACGGCCCAAAAAATTGATGCTAGTGGCTCTAAATCGGCTGCAAATGTAACTTTGACGGCTCGAAGCGTTCTGGGAGTTGGCTCGATCGCCGGGGGTTCGGGAAACATTACTTTGACTGGTAATGAAATTAATTTGACTGGTGACAAAAATTCAGTTAGCGGTACTGGCTTTTTGGTACTGCAACCTTGGAACCCTGCCCAAAATATTGCGATCGGCGGTTCTGGAGATGTTGGCACTAATATTTATTTGAATCTGACGGCAAAGGAACTCGGAAGTTTGCAAAATGGGTTTGCAGGAATTACGATCGGTCGCAGCAACGGTACTGGTTCGATTCTGATTGCTAACGATGTCACATTTTATGACCCGCTGATTATTCAATCGCCCGCGGGTTTGGGAACAATCACCAGCACAAGTTCCCTGACTCTTGCCGACAATGCCTCAATTACTCTCAAAGCTGACGGCAATATCCGCATCAGAAATATCACCACCAATGGTGAACAAATTCGCATCGCCAGCACAACGGGCAATGTCACAACTGGTGAGCTACGCACCGGAACTCCCCCCAGCATCAGCACGAATGTCAATTCTGCGGAAGTTCTGCGATCGAGGGCGGGAGATGTCAGCGTCACGGCAGAGGGGACAGTGACAGCAGGGCCGATCGACACCAGGGGCGATCGCGCGGGCAGTGTGACGCTGACTGGCCGTGCTGGGGTGACAGCCGACGCGATCCAAGCTGGCGGTTCAACAGGGGGAAATATTACTCTGACTGGTAACGAAATTGACTTGACTGGCGGTAATAATTCGATCGCCAGCAACGGCAATCTGGTGCTGCAACCAGTCGATCCGGCTCACAATATTACGATTGGGGGTGCTGCTGAGACTGAGGCTTTGGATTTGACGGCTGCGGAATTGAACTCGCTGCGCAATGGGTTTGCTTCGATCGCGATCGGGCGTGCTGACGGCAGCGGCCTGATCGCGATTTCTCCGGCAACAAAAGCGCCCAATTCAACGCCAGTGGCGGTGACATTTCAAGATCCGACGACGATTCGATCGCCCTTTGGTAGAGGTGCGATCGTGGGAACAGGTGCGATCGTCGGCAGTGATAACGCCTCGATCGCTCTGATGGGCGGTACTGTAGCCGTCGGAGACGTTACCTCGAATGCGAGGATTGAGATCACTAGCAGTCAGGGTAACGTGACTACTGGTACGGTTTCATCTCGATCGGCGAACGGGGCAGCAGGCGATATTAGCATCCGCAGCGCCGGTTCGGTAGAATCGGGCAATGTCGATGCTTTCGGCTCTAAAACTGGCGGAGATATCTCGATTACAGCGCCGGGCCGCATCGCCACAGGGGTGATCAACTCTGGTTCTGAGTCGGGCAAAGCTGGTTCGAGCAGGATTACTGGGCAGAAAGATGTTGAAGTTGTTTCGATCAAAGCTCGCGGTAACACGGGCGGCGATGTGGCAATCGAGGCTGGGGGAGCGTTTCGGGCTGCGGGAACCGGAACGGCTGCCGATCGCGCCACAAGCGTCAGCATTTCTACAGACGGGCAGGTGCGATCGGGAACGCTTTCGCTGCTGCAAAGCAATTGCCCGTCGGGCAACTGCACAACGACAACTGTTGGAGGGCAAAACACGAAGTCGAATGCCACCTCCTCAACTGCTAGCGGGCCACTGCTGAGTGTGCCGAATCCGGCACCAACTACTAGCAGCGTGGCACTGAAAACTACAGGCAATGCTCAAGAAATTGTGACTCAAGTCAGTCTGGCCCCCGCATCTACGCCCAAGAGTGGTATCGTAAATGTCTCGCCAGAACCTACTGCTGTGCCTCTTGAAGGGCGATCGAGCGAGACTGCGGCCGGCTCGGTGCTGCTATCGCCGTCGGTGTTAAAAGACAATCTGGGCGCGCCTGGGACTGCACAGAAGCCTGGGAGTGTAGAAGGTATCGCGAATGCCAGGGTTCCTGAGATTTCTCGATCGAGTGCGGGGCAAATAAGTCCGATCGACGCAGTGCAGCAAAGAGATAGAGTTCAGGGTAGGGAATTTGAACGTTACTTTGGCGGCAATCTCGATCAAAAGTCAGTCACGCAGCAAAGTATCCGAGATACTCTCAGCAGCGTCAATCGCTTAACTGGGGTTAAACCCGCGATCGTTTACGTGTGGGCGAAAGAGAAACATCTAGAACTTGTGTTGTTATTGCCAGACGGCAAAAGTGTTTTTAAAAGCGTACCTGCAAGCCGCGAGACAGTGCTGCAAGTTGCTAAAGAATTTACTAATGCTGTCAGAACTCCGAGGAGATTGAATGCTACTGATTATCAGGACTCCGCCAAGGAACTTTACCAGTGGTTAATTGCACCGCTGGAACCGGAATTGGATGCTAACAAGATTGACACCTTAGTGTTTTCGATGGATGCCGGTTTGAGAACTTTACCTTTGGCTGCTCTTTTTGACGGCAAAAAGTTCTTGGTAGAAAAGTATAGTTTGGGGCTGATTCCCAGTTTGAGTTTAACTGATACTCGCTATGCCGATGTGAAAGATTCTGAAGTTTTAGCAATGGGTGCATCAAATTTTCCTGCTAAATACGAGCAAAATTCTTTGCCTGCTGTACCACTGGAAATATCAACAATTGTGGGCAAGATTTGGCCTGGTTCGTCTTTTCTTAACGAAGCTTTTACTTTGGCAAATTTGAAGGATAAGCGCAATCAACCGCAATACAAAATTATTCATTTAGCAACTCACAGCGATTTTCAGCCTGGGGGGGCGGAAAATTCTTACATTCAGTTTTGGGATACTAAGTTGCGCTTGAATCAGTTGGATCAGTTGAAGTTGTCTAACCCGCAGGTGGAGTTGTTGGTTTTGAGTGCGTGCACTACGGCGGTGGGAGACGAACAGGCTGAGTTGGGGTTTGCGGGGTTGGCGGTGCACGCGGGGGTAAAATCGGCTTTGGCGAGTTTGTGGTATGTGTCTGATGCTGGAACTTTGGGGCTGATGACTGAGTTTTACCAGCAGTTACGCACTGCACCGATTAAGGCTGAGGCTTTGCGGCAGGCGCAGTTGTCGATGTTGCGGGGGGAAGTGCGGTTGCAGGATGGTTATTTGGTACGATCGGGCAATAATCAAGCTCTGCCTTTGCCACCTGAGTTGGCCGCCAGGGGCGATCAAAATTTGTCGCATCCTTATTATTGGGCTGCTTTTACAATGATCGGTTCGCCTTGGTAATTTTGAAGGAAGAAGGAAGAAGGAAGAAGGAAGAAGGAAGAAGGAAGAAGGAAGAGGGAAGAAGGAAGATTAATTTCCAATTCCCAATTCCCAATTTCCAATAACTACTGACTAATCACTAATTGAGTCAGCCGTTTGAGGATGCGGAGCACGTCATAAAGTTCGTTACCAGGGTTGCGGATCTCGAAAATATTAGATGTGCCATATCGAGGTGATTCTCCGTTAACTAATTTAACAAAAATGAAACTGCCACCTGTCGCAATCATGCCGTAACTCGGTTTCTCTGGGTTGGGATTTCCCAGCATATAAGCTAAGATTTGCGCCAATCCTGCTTCGATCGAAAACGAAACTCGTTTCGATTCTATTACCATCAGCCACAATTAGCCTTTTAAAACTAAAGTATCGAGACTACCTTTGATGATAACGCCTTCATCTTCTTCAGAAATTTTAACAGACTTTTCTGGTTTAATATAAAAAGGTTGCAGGTAAAATTCCCCAGTGAACAATAGCGGAGAGACGATCGACAAACTGATGGTTTTTTCCAGCAGCGGCGGATGTTCTAGCAAATTGAAGTACCCAGCTTTAATCTGATCTAGCTATCGTATTTGAAAGTCGGTGATTTCTGGCAACTCGTCTTGCCATTCTCTAAAAAAATCCTCGTCTCGAACAAGTTGGAGACCAAAAAGTGTTTGTAATTCTTCTAATGTGACATTTTTAGCTTAAATTGTTTGAACCATAACTAAGTCCGGCTAATTTTATGTATAATTACGGTTATAGCAAATTCAGGAGTCGCTGTTATACGATGCAGAAATTGCCGTCAATAAAATGCCTAAAATTTTGGGGATATTCTGCAAGTAATATTCAATAAAATCGATGCTAAGAACTTGTTTTTCTAACTTCAGGAATTTCCAAATGTTGCCGGATGTCACAACCCCGTAAATCGTAGGAATATTATTTCCTTCTTGTTCGTTAAATAATTGGGCTGCTACCATTTCTGCGGCACACTGTCCCAAACCACTGTTAATATTTTCCTTCTTGGCTTCGACTAGCGTCACAACAGGCGATCGAATAAACAAGAGTTCAGAGTCTTGGCTGATTAAAAAATCACACGTTCCATTTAGTCCTAACTCAGGTGCAACATTGAAGTCGGTTCCTGAAAATAAACTGATTCTATCTTGCAATTGCCTCCTCAGTTCTAGCAAAACAGGAGCAATAATTAGTTCCGATCGGGCTTTTTCTGTGTTGATGGCTAGGGCTAAAGGTACGTTGTATTCGAGGGTTTGTATCAAGATTTCGCTGCATTGAACTTCAGCAGAGTTGGCAAATAAGTTGATTTTTTCTGATGTCGTTAGGTTAAAGGTTTTCAACACTCGATCTAGGCTAAATTCGCTGTAGGACATGGTTTAATAATATATTTGGGCGTTGCTGAGAAAGGAGTATGAATTGCCCCTACTCTAAATTTCAGGGATTCACTCGGCGAGTGAATCATACCTGAATTCAGCAACGCCCATGATATTAGCTAGAATTAAGAATTAAAAATGAATCATCCCATTTTTAATTCTTAATGCTTAACTTCTAATTTTATTGCAATTGTTTGATTCTGTTGAGCGCGTCTTGATAGGCGCTGGTTCTGCCGCCTTGCTTATAAAGTTCTGCTGCTTTTTGAAAGTCGGCAATTGCTTTCGGTTGGTCTTTGTTGTCCAGATAAGCTAAAGCTCGGTTGTAGTAGGCGTCGGCAAAACCGGGATTGGCTGCGATCGCCCGCGTGTATGCTTGGATAGCCGTGGAACCGCGGGTGGGATCGGGAATCATCGCGATCAAGGTGCGCGCATTGCCGATATTAAAATGCAATTCTGGAGTGTTATTAGGCTTGAAAGCGAGTGCTTTGTTGAAATCGGCGATCGCCTCCCAAGCATCCCCTCGATCTAAGCGCGAAAGTCCGCGAAAATAATAGGTTTTGGCATCTTGCGGATTATCGAGAGATACCGGGCCACTTGCTGCGGGAGTATTGTCTACTTTCAACTCGGATTTATTCATTCCCGCCGCCACCAATTTGGCGATAAAAGTATTGATCGGAACTGCTGCATTAAATCCAGTTTTAATCGGCGCGATTTCGCCGGAACTTGTTTGAGCAAAACCGAATTCCCCTTGTCCGTGTAACCCAATGACTCGGCCTTCGGAGTCAAAAACAGGCCCGCCACTCATGCCGCTCCAAGTGACAGCTTGATACCGCAAGGTGTAACCTTCCGGGCGATTGCGTGGGCGGCTGGTAACTAGCCCGGGAGACAGTTCTGGTTCTCGTTCTGCCCCAAAAAGCCCTCCAGTAGCCGGATAGCCGTAAACGAAGATTTGAGTGCCGATGACGGCTTGATCGGAATCGGCGATCGTCGCGACTGGATATTCTTCGGGACTTTCAAATTTGACTACTGCTAAATCGGCATCTGTAGGTGCTGTTTGCAAGCGGGTGACTGCGGTTGCTTGATAGTTTTTGCCGATCGATGTGCGAACGTTGTATTTCACGTCTGCTTTTTCTACGACGTGGTTAACTGTTAAAACTGTGTAAGTTTTACCGTTTTTGGCAATAATTACGCCAGAACCATCTCCGAGTGAACTGTTAATTTGTACTGTCAGCGGCCCGGCAATGCTGGCGACTTCTTGGGGCGTTTTTGCCTGAGCAGGCTGGCTGATGACTATGGTTAAGGCAGCGGTACTTCCTACTAGCAAGGTGGTTAAGATGTCGAAACGAGAAAAATTTATATTCATGGCTATTGCTTAATTTGGTTCTGGGTAGGGGGAGTTAGCGGAGAAAGGGCGATCGGTCGTTTGTGCTTTTTTTGTTTTGATTTTTATTAGTAGTTTGACGCAAACCAGTTCTACTCTTTTGTTTATGGATCATTTTACTCCCTATTTTGTTCCCCGGTTTCCTGCTCCCGGCATCGGACACGGCAATGTCGTATCCCTACAGATATTACTAATTTAAACCTAGGATGTCCAGCTTATTAAAACTCAACAATATATAACTCGAACTCAGTGCTTAATTCTTCCTTAGTCATCGTTCCCTGTGCGACTCCCATCACCAAATCATAGGCTCGATCGTCCGTCAAATTCAAATAGAAGCCATTCAAACGCAAAAAGGTATCTGTCACCGCAAATGCCGATCGCTTGTTACCATCAATAAACGGATGATTCATCGCTATATGGTACAGATAAGCAGCAGCTTGTGCGGCAATTGTCGGATGCAACAATTCACCGCCAAAAGTTACTTGCGGTTGAGCTAAAGCAGACTCTAACAAACCTTCGTCTCTGACACCAGGAGTGCCACCAAAGCTAGAAATTTGGTCATCATGAAGTTCTAGCACTTCCTCTAAAGATATAAATTTAGGAGTTTGCAAGGCGACGGTAAACCTCCTCTCGTTCTTTTTTAGATGCTAAATAGGCTTTCCAAACATCGCTTTTTTGAGTTTTGGCGTTGTGCTTTGCCTGTAAAGCTAGGACAAACTCAAGCACTTCGGCCATTGCAGGTTCTGGTACTCGATCGAGTTCTTGGAGAATCTGTTCTTTTGTCGTCATGTTTCCTCCTAATTATCTTACAACCAGTTTACAACTTATTTTCCCTTCTTAGTCCGCGGAGGCGGACTTTGTTTCTGTAGTCGCGGTTTCAACCGCCGGGTGATTTTGAATTTTCCTTCTTAGTCCGCTTGGAGTGGACTTTGTTTCTGTAGTCGCGGTTTCAACCGCCGATAGATAAAGGGGTAATCAACTTTGATTTTCTGCAACCCATTGAACGATCGCCTCACTCAGCCCATCCAACGTATATTCCCGAGCTTCCACATCTACCTTACCCAATAAATCATAACAACTTTTGGAAGTCTCCGGCCCGATCGAGGCGATGCAAACATTTTGTAACCAATTCTGCGATCGGGACAATTCTGGACTTTGTTCGATCAGCTTACAAAAATTCTGTACAGTTTTGGAACTGGCAAATGTTATGATATTTACGGCTCGATTTTGCAGTGCTGCGAGGGCGATCGGATCGAGAGTTTCGGGACAACAAGATTGATAAGCTGGTGCTTCGATGACTTGCGCTCCTTTGGCGGTTAATTCTTTGACTAAAACCTCTCTCCCGCCGCTTTCTACTCTCGGAAATAATATCTTGCAATTTGTACCATGCACGCCCTCCCAGGGGAAGTTTTCGACTAGAGAATCGGCGACAAAGTTGGGCGGAATAAAGTCTGGTTGCAGAGAGTGCGATCGCAAACTTTCGGCAGTCTTTTTGCCAACAACTGCAATTTTAATTCCGAACAAGCTGCGAGCATCTTTCCCCTTTGCTTGCAATCGTTCAAAAAAGTAGTCTACAGCGTTGTGAGAAGTGAGGATTAACCAGTGAAAACTTGACAATTGTGCGATCGCACTATCCAACGCTTCCCAACTCGAAGGCGGGCCAATTACCAACGCTGGCATCTCGATCGCGCGGGCACCTTGTTCTTGGAGGCGATCGGCAAATTGACCCGATTGAGAAGCTGCACGGGTAACTAAAATGGTATTTCCGGCTAGTGGTAATTGACTATTATTGCTGACAGGTACATCAATCTTACTTGTGATTTCTGGCTGCATGAGATATTCGCGCAATCTGACTATTTCCCCAATGATTATCACACACGGTGACAGAGATTCACAGCTTGTTTTCTGTACGATGTTGAAGAGAGTGCCGAGCCAAATTTGTTGTTCGGGGCGGCCGCAATCTCGGATAATGGCGATCGGAGTTTGGCTGGACAATCCATGCTTTTGTAATTGCCAAACTATCTCACCTAAATTTCGTCCTCCCATCAATATTACCAAAGTTTCTATCTTGACTAAAGCTTCCCATTCCAGAGCATCAGGTTCGTGGGCGCTCATCACTGCAAAACAGCGACTCATCACCGGATCTGTGATGGGAATTCCTGCTAGTAATGGTGCGGCGAATGCAGATGAAATTCCGGGTATTACTTCAAAATCGCAGTCGGCTGCTTTTAATGCTTGAATTTCGGAACTGGAACGTCCAAAAATAAATGGATCGCCGCTTTTGAGGCGGACTACTTGTTTGCCTCTGTGACAGTGTTCTACTAGCAAACGGTTGATTTCTTGTTGCTGAGTCGAAGGTTTGCCGCCGCGTTTACCGACTTCGATTTTGAGGCAAGTTACGGGGATTAATTCGAGTTGTGGGATATCGACTAGGGCATCGTAGATTAAGACTTCGGCTTGCGATAGCAGTTTTTGCGATCGCACTGTCATCAAGTCACAATCTCCAGGCCCCGCACCAACTAGATAAACTTTCCCTTTTGTATTTTTCATAAATCTTCCTCCGTGGTATACTTGATTTTAGAATAGTTAGTTATATTTCATATCTTGCACTATTGTCAGCAACAGGCTCTCCGGCCTGTTCCACAAAAGATAAATTTTCTTGTGGAACAGGTCGGAGAGCCTGTTCATAAAAGACTTGTTGATAATGATACAATATCTCAGTTATACTTCTTCTTATGCAGATTATCATCATCATGGCCGCCGATGCAAATTACTTTGAACTGGTGCGAGGCACTATTTTATCGGTGCGGGAAAAGCCAGAGGGCGCTAATGTGGCGATCGGCTTTTTCGATCTCGGCTGCACTCCCGAACAATTACAATGGCTGGAAACACAAGTTAATTTTATCCAAAAACCCGATTGGGACTTTGAATTTCCTAGTATAAATGAAGCTCCTCACTATCTCAAAGGACTTTTAGCACGTCCGTTTTTGCGCGAATACTTTTCCAATTTTGATATCTATTTGTGGATAGATGCCGATGCTTGGGTACAAAATTGGAAAGCAGTTAGCTTATTAGTTCAAGGAGCAGCAAAACGAGGTTTAGCAGTTGTCCCAGAACTGGATCGCAATTACTATTTAGCCTATGGCAAACTACCTTGGTACTCGGAATTTGTGTATCGCGATTATGAAGCAGCTTTTGGGGAAGAAGTCGCCCAGAAATTGCACAGCTATCCAACCATAAATGCTGGTGTTTTTGCACTGCACAAGGATGCTCCACACTGGGAAGTTTGGGAGGAATATTTGTCACAGGGATTGCAGCAGCACGTCTCTTTGATGACTGACCAAATTGCCTTAAATCGCTTGGTTTATGGCACAGAATTATTTGACAAAACAGAGATGTTGCCGGCTTGGTGCAACTGGAGTTGTAACTTTGGTTTACCCGTGTGGGATAAGGATCGAGGTTGTTTTGTGGAGCCGTATTTGCCGCAGGAGGCGATCGGCATTCTGCACATGACAGGCCACAAACACGACTTGGTAAAATTAGCAACAACAGACGGCGACACCATAGAAATCAGCCTCCGCTACCAACCCATACAAGATAAAAAAATGACATTACCAGCACACTCAGAAATCGCAAACAATACTTTATTGCCTGCTGGAGATTACATCTCGCCCGGATTTACAATCATTCTCCCAGATGCGTACTTTCCCAACATGATTGTCGGTGATACTCAGACTTGTCCGTGGCAATATCTACGCCGAGAAATTCCTCACAATTGGTATGTCGACGGGCGAGTTCCATCAGTCGGATTTCTCAGTCGCGATGAAGCACATATACTTTATAATACAGCCCTGCAATTCACAGGTAAAAAAGCTTTAGAAATTGGTTGTTGGCTGGGTTGGTCAGCCTGTCATTTAGCCCTTGCGGGAGTTGAATTAGATGTCGTCGATCCGCTATTAGAAAGAGACGACATCAGACAAAGTGTAATCGATTCAATTCAAGGCGCTCTCAATGCGTCGGGAGTGCAAACAACCATCGAGCTAATCCCCGGCTATAGCCCACAGAGAGTAATAGACTTTGCTGCTCAATTTAACCATGGTCGTTGATTTTTATTGATGGAGAACACGAAGGTGATGGGCCGTTAAATGATGCGATCGCCTGCGAACAACTAGCAGAAAAAGATGCCATAATTTTGTTCCATGACTTAGCTGCTCCCGATGTTGCTAAAGGTTTAGATTACTTAAAGCAAAGGGGATGGCAGACTGTAATTTATCAAACAATGCAAATTATGGGTGCTGCTTGGCGAGGCAATGTCGAGCCTGTAAAACATCAACCAGATCCGAGTGTTTCCTGGAATTTGCCAGCGCATTTGCAGGGTTATGATGTTAGTGGTATGTCAAATAATCAGTTTGTCGATCCAGAAATCACTGTCCGACAAGTACATGAAATGATGCAACAAGCTGTGGCATTACTCAATAGTAATAATCCGGTAGAAGCCATGCGGCTAGCCGAAAAAGTTGCCTCACTAAATATTTATGTTCCAGGAATGCACTACCTGCGCTCTGTTTATTTGAGTAATGTAGGACGGTATCAGGAAGCACTTACAATGGCTAAAGCGGAATTGGCGATCGATCCAATGCACCGCCAAGCACAAATCCAATTTACAAACTTAACTAGGGCTTTATTGCAAATAAAAATACCCACACAGCAACGCCCGTGGAATACAACTCTTCCACGCGAACAGATGCTGTTCATTCAAGACGCCGCTCTTAACTATTCATATCGAGGCGTACCGATGCTGAAAAATCCCTTCGATTTTGGGTTGTACCCCCTATTATTTTGGAACTTAAAACCGCTGACAATTATTGAAATTGGATCAAAACATGGTGGGAGTGCTTTGTGGTTTGGAGATATGCTAAATAATTTTGGCATTGATGGCCACATTTATTCTATTGATATTTTCAAAGTTACTTCAGTCCAACATCCTCGTGTCACTTATATGGAAGGAAACGGGCGAGCATTGCAAGACTTATTGACACCAGATTTTATCAATTCATTGCCGCGTCCCTTACTGGTAATAGAAGACGCCGATCATACCTACGAAACTAGCAAGCACGTCTTAGAATTCTTCCATCCGTATCTTCAGCAGGAAGAATATATCGTAATTGAAGATGGAATCATTTCAGATTTAGTTCAAGATGCTTCCTATAATAGCGGCCCTCATAAGGCACTGAAAAAATTCCTATCTGAACATGAAAATGAATACGAAATTGATAGCAATTATTGCGATTATTTCGGCTATAATATGACTTGGTGTACCAATGGTTTTTTAAAGAAAATCAAATGATGAAACAGGAGTGTGGTTTCAAAAATTGAAATAATTATCTGGTATGGTGCGTCGCCCCTACGGAAATTGTATCGCTGGATTGAAATTGTAATTTCAACCTACATTTTATTTGTAGGGCGGGTTCGCCAACCATACATAATAATCACCGACAATTAATATAAACCCGTCCCCGCCCCACCGGAAATCTGAATGTACATTAATATTGTTTGTTGGGTGAGTGAGTGAGGGCGGGTTTTTGAAATTGTTGGTTTTGAGGCGATTATCGTTGGTGAACCCGCCCCTACGGAAATTGTATCGCTGGATTGAAATTGTAATTTCAACCTACATTTTATTTGTAGGGCGGGTTCGCCAACCATACATAATAATCACCGACAATTAATATAAACCCGTCCCCGCCCCACCGGAAATCTGAATGCACATTAATATTGTTTGTTGGGTGAGGGCGGGTTTTTGAAATTGTTGGTTTTGGGGCGATTATCGTTGGTGAACCCGCCCCTACGGGAATTATGTATATAGCCCGCCAATAACATCCAGAAAGCGCTTAACCTGTTTTTCCCAAGTCCAATCGAGCATAAAGTTCGCCGCAGCTAAACCGCGACTTTTGGCTTGTTCTCGATTGGTATAAACTTGTTCCAAAGCCTCGACAACTTCATCAATATCTGACTCTCCCCAGCCTTCTACACCGGAAAAATGAGCAGTCGGTTTAACTTGTCCCTGACTTGATAAAGGATAGCAAATGTTGCTGTAAATCAAATCTAAATGCCCGGTATTGGCTGATAAAATGGTAGGAATTCCGCAGGCCATACTTTCCATTGCGACTAAATTAGTGCCGCCTTCGCAGCGATTGGTGAAAACGGCTGCATCGGCTTCTCGCAATATTTGTCCGGCGAGATGATTCGGAATTAAGCCAATGTCTATGAAAGAATCAATCGGTAAACCGTTAGCAATTAACCATTGGGCAATTCCTAAACTCCCATCGCGGTTGACATTGGGAAGTCCGACGACGTTTCCGGTTTGTTCAATTCCGAGCATATACTGAGGCCAGAAGTTGTGCCACGTTGTTAGTAATAATGCTTCTGGATGTTTTTTGTGAAAGCGTTTGAAAGCGGCGACGACAATATCTTGGCCTTTACGATATTCGAGTTTGCCACCGGAGAAGATGACGAAGCGATCGCCAAATAGACTAGATTTAGGTGCAGGGTGGAAAATTGCGGGGTCAATTCCTTGATTTACCATCGCCACATTAGTTAAGCCAAAACCTCTCAAAACATCGGCATTCCAATTAGAACCGGCGACAATTGTACTATATTTTTTGGCTTTTTCGAGTGCTTCTGCTGTGATTCGCGTGTCTTCAAAAAAGATGACTCCCACTTGACAAGCGCTGGTAATTTGATTCTCGATTCCCGACGATGCTAAATTATTTCCCAAAGCATAAAGTACGGGAAAGTTGCAATTTATTTGTTTGTCTGAATTAGCCGTTACTAATTCCTGAAAATCTTTCTGCTTTTCTACTGCGGGTAATAACAGCGATTTGTGCAGCGGATTGATAATTTCTGAGATGGAAGGTGGCGCTAAAAGTGCAACTTCCCAGGCGGGATTTCGTAGCAGTTGTAGTGTTAAATTCATGCCGTAAATTCCCCAGCCGCTGGTGACGCTGACTGACCAACTAATGCCGATTCCTGTTAGTTGTATCGGTATTTGTGGGGGGTCAATGCGAGGCGGAGCCTCTGGATATGCGTTACCAGGCTGAGCCTGGTAACGAGCAGAAAATGAATTGATTTGCTCTTTTAAGGCTGTTTTTAGCCGATCGCACACACCATCCCAATCACCCGCTTTTTGCTGCCTAAACAACCGCGCAGTGGGATACCAAGGGCTATCTTCACGTTCCAACATCCACCGCCAATCGGGAATAAATGACAACAAAATCCACACTGGTTTGCCTAAAGCACCGGCTAAATGGGCGACAGAAGTATCTACACAAATCACTAAATCCAGTTGCGAAATAATCGCTGCGGTATCGGCAAAATCTACGCAATGTTCGCTTAAATCTGGAATTTGCTGTTGATTTAATAAAGTTTGATCGCTAACTGACAAATCTTTTTGAAGGCTGTAAAAACTGGCTCCCGGAACATCTACAAATTTCACAAAGTCGCTCAATTTACACGATCGCTGATGATTCTTGCGATGCAGCGGGCCGCCCGCCCATACAATACCTACTTTTAGTCGATCGCACGGTTCTAGGACAAGTTTACAATCCTGTGGTGGAACTAAATAAGGAATATTTACTGGTATATTTTCGAGAGTTGTTCCCAGAATATGTGGTAAACTCATCAGCGGGGCTTGCACTTGAAACTCCACCAAGTCCCTCGGCTGCACTACTACGCGATCGACTCCGGCAATTCCTTCAAATAAACGCTTCAGCAACAGATTGCAAGCCACCATAACTTTGCCACCTCTTTGCTTGACTAAAGGCGCGTAGCGGATAAACTGTATCGTATCTCCTAAACCTTGTTCTGGGTGCAGCAAAATCGTTTTTCCGTGCAAATCTGAGCCGTCCCAAAGTAGTTGATCGAAATAGCGCTGCTCCAATTCTTGAGTTTGCCAGCGCGATTCGTACTCGGCAAAACCGCGCTGTAAATTACCAGTTAAAAGCAAAGCTAATGCTAATCTCAAGCGCGAATTGGGCGAATTGGGAGATAGTTGAATTGCTTTAGTATAGTAGTCGATCGCCTCCACAACTTTTCCTTGTTCTTCGAGAGCACAACCTAGATGTGAGTTCGTTTCACTCAGGTTGGGATTGGTTTCTAGAGCTTGTTTGTAATGCGATATTGCCTCAGCTATCTGCCCATTTTCCTGTTTGAAATAACCTAAGTAACTATGGGCTTCGGCGTTGCTGGGTGAGGCGGCGATTACTTGTTCGTATCGAGTGGTAGCTGCTGCTTTTTTGCCTTGTTTTTGTAAGGCATTTGCTATGTGAATTTCTACCTGTAGGGGTGACAAGGAAAGCTGAGGCGGAGCCTCTGGATCTGCGTTTCCAGGCTGAGCCTGGAAACGAGTAAATGTTTTTACCATCTCTTGTAAGGCGGTTTTTATGCGATCGCACACTCCCTCCCAATCACCCAGTGTTTGCTGGCGAAACAGTCGCGCCGTCGGATACCAAGGAGAATCTTCGCGCTCCAAAAGCCACCGCCAATCCGGCATAAAAGACAGCAAAATCCAGACTGGTTTACCCAAAGCACCGGCTAAATGGGCGACAGCAGTATCCACAGAAATCACTAAATCCAGTTGCGATATCACCGCCGCAGTATCGGCAAAATCGTTCAAATTGTCGCTCAAATCTATGACGGGAATTTGAGTTGATAAAGTGTGTTCCGCCGCAGACAATTGTTTCTGAAGACTGTAAAAACTTACGCCCGGAATATCTAATAATTTTAGGAAATATCTCAAATCACTCGATCGCACAAAATCCTTCAAATGTTCCGAACTTCCCGCCCACACAATCCCAACTTTGAAATTAGAATCAGAATTTAGCGAAAACTGCCAATTCGGAGATGCAGCTAAATAAGGAACATTTGCAGGTATATTATCTAAATTTGTTCCCAGAATATGCGGCAAACTCATCAACGGTGCTTGCACTTGGAAATCCGGTAATTCCTCCCTCCGCACCACTACTTTTTCGATGCCAGGAATCTGCTTGAATAAACGCTTCAGTTCTTGATAGCAAGAAATGACTACTTTGCCGCCTTTTTGCTGCACGATTTCCGCGTAACGCACAAATTGAATTGCATCGCCCAAACCTTGTTCGGATCGGAGCAAAATAGTTTGTCCGTTCAAATCTGAACCGTCCCAAATTGGCTTATCAAAATTCAACCGCTGCAATTGTTTTGACTGATCTGTTAACCAGCGCCACTCGTACTCTGCTAAACCGCGCGGCAAGTCCCCAGTCAATAGCAAAACTAAGCCTAAATTGAAGTGAGCCTTAACACAGTTTTCATCAATTTCTAGGGCTTTCTCGTAACACCAAATAGCTCGACTTACGTCTCCCAACTGTTCAACAGCACTACCTAAGTTATTGATAGCTTCTACATAATTTGGCTGCAAAAATATTGCTCGCTCCAAGCTAGAAATTGCCTGTTCTATTTTGTTGATTTCCGAACATAATGTTCCCAGGTGATAGTGTCCTGTGGGATTGTTTGGTTCTGCTTCAATTGAGCGCTCGTAAAGCCGTTGGGCTTCTGAGGGCTGAGATTTTGCTTGCATCGCCGCGCCTAAATTTATCAGGGCTGGCACATAATTAGAATTGATGGAAAGTGCTTGCTGAAAACAGGCGATCGCACTTGACAACTCGCCCTGCTGCTGGAGTGTCGCGCCGAGATTGTTGAGAGCTTTGGCGTAAAGCGGATTCAGGGCGATCGCCTTTTGAAAACAAGATACAGCATCGGCGATATTGCCTCGATCTTGCAGCAAAATACCCAAGTTATTTTGCGCTTGAGCGCAGTTGGGGTCAATTTCGATCGCGCGCTGATAATACGTAGCAGCTTCGGCTAAATCGCCTGTTTGGTGCAGTGTTACTGCCAAATTAGTGGCGGCCTCGATCAGATTTGGCTGCAAAACTAAGGCATTTTTAAAATAGGCGATCGCCTCAGCCAACCTTCCTTGAGATTTCAGCAGATTTCCACGCTCGAACTGTTTTTGAGGTAATGCAATATTCGGCTGACTTTCTATTGGCGAACCAGTTGTTTGATGCTCGCAAACTTTTTCTGTCAGCGCCAAAATTAACCGTTCTAAAACTCCTTCCCAATCTGTCGCTGCTGACTGGCGAAACAGCCGCGCCGTCGGATACCAAGGACTATCTTCGCGTTCCAACATCCACCGCCAATCCGGCACAAAACACAGCAAAATCCACACCGATTCACCCAAAGCACCAGCCAAGTGTGCTACAGAAGTATCGACAGAAATCACTAAATCCAGGGCCGAAATTGCCGCCGCAGTATCGGCCATATCGTGCAAATTAGGGCTTAAATCAATGACAGGCATTTGCTCTAACAAAGCACGATCTTCCGCTGTCATTTCCTTTTGCAAACTGTAAAAATCTACTCCCGGAATATCTAACAGTTTTGTTAACAAATTCAGCGGGAACGATCGCACTTTATTTTGTGAATATCTGGAATTTCCAGACCAGACAAGCCCTACTTTGAGATTAGCAGTTTGGCTGAGAGTAAATTCCAAACCGGGCGGTGGAGCTAAATAAGGAACATTCGCGGGTATACTTTCTAAAGTTGTTTTCAGCAGGTGCGGCAAACTCATTAGCTGCGCGCGAACTTGAAAATCCGGTGCATCCTCTGGATTAACTATTAACCGATCGATTCCCGCAACTTGTGCAAACAAACGCTGTAAGTGCGGCAAACACCAAACAATTACTCGACCGTTTTTTTGCTTGACCAAATCTGCATAGCGGATAAACTGAATCGCATCGCCTAAACCCTGTTCCGGGCAAAGCAAAATAGTTTTTCCTTGCAAATCTTTGCCGTCCCAAAGCGGCTGTTGAAAATTGTGATGCGGATACTGTTTTTGTTCAACTAGCAGTCGCCATTCGTACTCGGAAAAACCGCGTCCAAAATCTCCAGCTAGTAGCAAAGCTAAACCTAAATTTAGGTGCGATTCGGGATTAGCGACATTGAATTTAACAGCTTCACTGTAGTAGGTGACAGCATCCGCAAATTGTCCGCGATCGTGCAAAGCACCCCCCAAACCAGTGAGGGGATTGAGATAACCGGGTTTGAGTTCGATCGCCCGACGGTAACAATCGATCGCCTCTGCCATTTTTCCCGCTGCCTCAAAAGCTTTGCCCAGATTGTTCAAAGCTTCTGGAAAGTCGGGTTTCAGGCTCAAAGCTTCCTGATAGCAGGCGATCGCATCGGCAATTTTGCCCTGTTTGTAAAGGACAATTGCCAGATTGCAGCGAGCAGCAGCACTGGCTGGGAATTCCTGAACCGCTTGCTGGCAATAAGCTAAAGCCTCATCTGAGTGTTCTCGATCTGACAGCCAACTCCCGATCGCGAGCTCAGTTTGGGGCAAATCCGGTTGCAGCGCCAGAGCTCGATCGTAATAGGCGATCGCATCTGCAACTCGTCCCTGGCGGATCGACGCATATGCCAAGTTTTGCAAGGCGTCGAAACAATTAGGTTCGATCGCGATCGCCCGTTCATAACTTGCGATCGCGCGATCGTAATTCGCGCCCGCTTCCTCCCCTTGTTCCTCCAAAGCAATTCCCAAATTCACATAGGCCACAGCGCAATTGGGATTGGCTTGAATCGCTTGCTCGTAGCATCTTACAGCCTCCGCAACATCCCCTTGTCCTTCCCGCAACAAGCCCAAATTAATCAGCGCTTCCGCGCAATCCGGTTTCAAATTGAGCGCTCGCTCGTATTCTGCGATCGCCTCTGTTGTCTGCCCTGCATCCGCCAGCGCGCTCCCCAAATTGCTCGCAGTTTCCGCCAAATTCGGGTCAATTTCTAGGGCTTGTCGGTAGTGTGCGATCGCCTCTGGGAGCAAGCCTGTGTGCTGCTTGACAACACCTAAATTGCTGTGCGCAGCCGCGTAATTGGGTTCGATCCGTAGCGCCCGCTCGTAACACTCGATCGCACCTACAAACTTGCTCTGCATCTGCAAATCTCGGCCCAACCGAAACTCAGCATCCGCCGAATCCGACGGTACAAATGCCGTAGCCAGTCCGCCCAGAGCTGGCGCCACCCGATCGAACACATCCTCCCAATCGCCCCGCTGACGCTGGCGGAACAGCCTTGCACTCGGATACCAAGGACTATCTTCGCGATCGAGCAGCCACCGCCAATCCGGAGAAAACGCCAGCAAAATCCAGACTGGTTTGCCCAAAGCCCCCGCCAAATGGGCGACAGCGGTATCGACGGTAATCACCAAATCCAGTTTGGCGATCGCGGCCGCAGTATCAGCCAAATCGCCAAAATGCGGACTCAAATCGACGATCGGCGTTACATTCAACAACGCGCGATCGGCATCGGACACCTCTTTCTGCAAGCTGTAAAAACTTACCCCCGAAACGTCCAAAAGCGGCAGAAACTGACTCAAACTGCAAGAACGCTGCATATTCTTACGATGTTTGGGATTCCCCGCCCAGACAATCCCAACTTTCAAATTGCGATCGGGCAAAAGCGCAAATTCAGCATTCGCAGGCGCTGACAAATAAGCAGTATTTCCCGGTATTGTTTCCAGCTTTGTACCGAGAACATAGGGTAAACTCAACATCGGGACTTGCACATCAAATTCCGGTATTGGCTCACCTCTAACTATTAGCAAATCAATTCCCTCAACCGTCGCAAACAAACGGTGCAATTGCGGATAACAGCCAACAATTACCCTGCCGCCTTTATCCTTAACAATCGCAGCGTAGCGAATAAACTGAAGCGAATCGCCCAAACCTTGTTCAGCGTGCAGCAAAATCGTCTTTCCCTGCAAATCAGAACCATCCCACAGCGGCCGATATTCTCTTGCAGAAACCGCATTTTCCGGCCCAGTTAAAAAACAGGAATGACCAGTTTTAAATTCTTGAATTTGCCAGCGCCACTCATAGGCGGCGAGACCATTTTCAAAATCTCCCACCAACAGCAAAGCCAAGGACAAATTCAGGTAAGCGCTAGCGTGTTCTGGATTTAAATGAATCGCCCGTCTATAGCAGGCGATCGCATCTTCCACCGCGCCTTTTTCCAGAAACGTTCTACCTAAATTGTTGATAGCTTCCACAAAATCCGGCAGCAATTCCAGAGCTTTGTGATAATATTCCAGCGCCTCTTCTAAATTGCCTTGATGTTGCAAGACTGTTCCCAAATTGTTATAAGCTTCCCAGCTATGCGGCTGAATTTCCAGCGCCCGCCGATACAGTTCGATCGCCCTTAAAAGTTCGTCCTTTTCTTGCATCGCCACCGCTAAATTAATCAGTGCAGGTACGAAATTAGGTGCAACGACAAGAGCTTTTTCGTAATAGGCGATCGCCTCTTCTACTTTACCTTGTTCCTCAAAAATCTTTGCCAAGTTGTAAGCTGTTTGGGGAACACTTGGATCGAGGGCTAAAGCTTGTTGGTAATGAGGGATTGCTGCATCTAACTCGCCATTTTCTTGCTTGAGAAAACCAAAATTAATCCGGGCTTGGACGCAATTTGGGTCAATAGATATGATTTGTTTGTAAAGGGCGATCGCCTCTTCCCGATCGCCTGTTTCCATTAACTGCTCTGCTTGCCGCAACAAATCCTGTATATTGTCGCCAGTTACGATCGGCGATTGGTTGACTGCGAGTGGTTTTGCTAACGATTGGTTGGCGATCGCAACTACCGGTTTACTGTCCTCAATCATCCTGATATCCGTCATTTCGAGCGCCACTGCATTCACGAAAGCCGTAGAATTAACAGTCATTGCGGCCGCAAAGTCAAGCGGATTTTTCGCGGAATCCTCAGAATAACTAGCAACATTGGCGATCGCAAATAAACTCAAAGCCGCCTGCACTTCCTCAAACAATTCTTGCCAACTTTCCGGCTGATTTTGGCGGAAAAGCCTTGCAGTTGGATACCAAGGATTGTCAGTGCGATCGAGCAACCAGCGCCAGTCAGGAGCAAAAGAAAGCAGCACCCAAACTGGTTTTCCCAATGCACCAGCCAAATGTGCAACAGAAGTATCGACACTAATCACTAAATCCAGTTGGGCGATCGCAGAAGCTGTATCAGCAAAGTCATTCAGATGCGGACTCAAATCCGGCACCAAGTGCTGATTGAGCAAAGTGCGATCGTTCTCAGACAAGTTTTTTTGTAAACTATAAAAAGCAATTTCTGGAACATCAAAAAATCGAATAAAATCAGTCAAATTGCAAGAGCGCTGATTATCTTTCCGGCGCTTCGGACTCCCCGCCCAAACAATCCCTACCTTCAATTTTGCATCAGAAGAAAGTGCAAACTTGCACTCAGCAGGCGGAGCTAAATAAGGAACATTTGCGGGTATAGTTTCCAGAGTTGTCCCCAAAATTCCCGGCAAACTCATCAGCGGCACATGAACGTCAAATTCTGGCAAACTCTCAAAAGTAACTGATAAATATTCAATCCCCAAAACTGTCGCAAACAACCGCATTAGTTCTGGATAGCAAGCCACCATAACTTTAGCACCCAGGCTGCGCAGAATCGGGGCGTAGCGAATAAACTGAATCGAATCGCCGAAACCTTGCTCAACGTGCAGTAAAATAGTTTTTCTATGCAAATCCGAACCATCCCAAACCGATTCTTTAAATTGCCTCGGCGATAGTTGCGTAGTGCGCCACCGCCACTCATACTCAGCAAAACCGCGCTTAAAGTCTCCGAACAATAGTAAAGTTAAGGCTAATTCTAGATGTGCTGTGGCGTTGTCAGGTTGCAATTCCAAGGCTCGACTGTGACAAGTAAAGGCCTCTTGAAATTTTCCTAAATCGACCAAAGCGTGGGCGAGGTTGTTAATAGCATCCACAAAGTCTGGCTTTAAATTTAATGCTTGCCGGTAGTGAGATATTGCTGCCTTTGTATTGCCTTGTTCGTGGTAAAATGCTCCTACATTGTTTTGAGCTTCGGGATTATTTGGCTCTATTTCGATTGCTCGCTGGTAGCAGTTAAAAGCTTCGGCTAACTTACCTTGCTCCTGCAAGACTGTTCCCAAGCCGATGAGTGTATGTGTCAAGTTTGGATTTATTTGTAAAGCTTGGTGGTAACAGGCTACCGCCTCATCTAATTGATTTTTTTGTTTAAATAAATGTGCTAAATTGTGCGTAGTTTCGACCAGGTTGGGGTCAAGCCTAAACGCTGTTTGATAATATAAAATTGCCGAGTCTATTTCGCCGAGTTGCTGTTTGAGCCAGCCCAAATTATTGTATGCTAGTGAGGAATTTGGCTGTATTTTGATGACTTGTTCGTAACTGGCGATCGCCCTTTGATACTCGCCTACATCCAGCAAAACCTGAGCTTTATTTAAATGTGCTTCTACAAAATCGGGGTTTTGGACGATCGCCTGTTCATAAAAGTCGATCGCCTCCGCAACTTTTCCCTGCTGTCTAACCGCTATTCCCAACAAACACAGCACATTTGCAGATTCCGGCTGCGCTGCTAAAATCTGCCGATACAAATTCTCAGCTTCCAACAAACGTCCCGCTTGGTGATGTTCCCAAGCCATTTTCAACCAATCTTCTGCACTCAATTTTTCAGCATTTTTTCGAGATTTTTTTTGAGAAGCCATAGTTGTCTTTGTTGTTTGGGAGTTCGCTAACTTGTAATTGCCAACTTATTCAAATTTGTTAACTCTTCCTTCCTTCCTCCTTCCTTCTTCTTCCTGAATTTCCCCCCTTGGGGGGGGCAGGGGGGGGTTGACTTCTTCCTT
>ENA-OFCD01000053-OFCD01000053.1-metagenomes-genome-assembly--contig:-NODE-53-length-71072-cov-6.485025_pt1 | contig 71072 bp, 64 predicted proteins | sample MGYA00153392_OFCD01 | MGnify analysis MGYA00153392 | reverse complement strand
TGCAGCGCTGGTGTGACGCTCCAGACCACTTGGTAGCCGACAAAACAGCCCAGCACAAATACCGTGAAATGGCCCAGAAAAGCGGTCGGCGCATTCGCCCCAATGAACCAAAACAACACGGCGGCCACCCCGAACATGATTGCGAGCTTGTTGCCGGACATGGGCTCACTCGGCGCGCCGTGGCCTTTTTTCGCTTGAGGCATGGCAATAGCGGGCTTCGCGGCGGCAGGTGCTGCGATGAGTTTCAGCGGCGGTGCCGGCCAGGTGACTTCGCCCGCCTTGATCACGGTGAGGCCGCGAATGGCATCGTCTTCCATATTGACGTTGATGACGCCGTCTTTAGTCTTGCAAAGTTCTTCACTCACGCGGAACAAGTTCGTGCCGTAAAGCGTCGAGGCTTGCTTGGCGAGGCGGCTCGCGAGATCGGTGTAGCCGACGATGGTCACACCATGCTTTACCACCGCCTTGCCGGGCTCCGTCAATTCGCAGTTGCCGCCCTGCTCTGCGGCCATGTCGACAATCACGCTGCCGGGCTTCATCGATTGCACCATCTCGGCGGTGATGAGTTTTGGCGCGGGCTTTCCGGGAATCAGCGCCGTGGTGATGATGATGTCCGCATCCCTTGCTTGCTGCGCATACATGTCGCGCTGCGCTTTCTGAAAACCTTCGCTCATCACCTTGGCGTAGCCGCCCCCGCCGCCGCCCTCCTCTTCATAATCGACTTTGACAAATTCGCCGCCGAGCGATTTCACTTGGTCGGCGACTTCCGCGCGCGTGTCGTTGGCACGCACAATAGCACCCATGCTCGCCGCCGTTCCGATTGCCGCCAAACCGGCCACCCCTGCACCCGCAATAAACACCTTTGCGGGTGGCACTTTGCCGGCGGCGGTAATTTGTCCACTGAAAAACCGGCCGAATGCATTCGCGGCTTCGATCACCGCGCGATAACCCGTGACGCCGGCCATCGAGGTCAACGCGTCCATCTTCTGCGCGCGCGACAAAGTACGCGGCAGACAATCGATGGCGAGCACCGTGACTTTTTTCGCCGCAAATTTTTGCATCAAATCAGGTTGCTGCGCGGGCCAGATAAAGCTCACCAGCGTTTGCCCCTCGTGCATCAATTCCACTTCATCCAATGACGGCGCACGCACCTTGAACACCACGTCCGAGCTCGCCCACAGGTTGGCCGCGGTATCGATCACGGCAGCGCCCGAGGCGCGATACGCGTCATCGCTCACATTCGCCGCATCGCCCGCGCCAGACTCGACCTGAATCTTGAACCCGAGCTTGATTAACTTTTCGACGACATCAGGAACAGTCGCCACGCGCTTTTCGTCGGGAAATATTTCCCGTGGAACGCCAATGGTGAGAGGCATGTTGTGAACTCCCTAATTTTGTTGAACGAAACCGTTTGGATCGGTTTGCGGATTTGTGTTACTCATTTTATTTGAAATTATCGCTGCTAGTGTACCGTGAACAGGGTATGGCGGCGCGTCAACTTTGCAATGGTCGATGCACGGCCACGGCGCCCGTTTAGGCGTAAACCAGATGCAACGCCGTGGTGAATTTGATTTCTTCCATCGCAAAGCTTGAGCTGACGTCGAATAAATCGGACCCGCGTAATAATCGTTTGCACACCGCGTCATAAGCGGCAATATCAGGCACCACCACCCGCGGCAGGTAATCAACATCCCCGCTTATGCGATAAAACTCGACGACTTCGGGTACATCGTTCACCCCGGATCGCGCTGAGGTGCACCGGGTTATTTTTGAAGAGCGGTGCCACGGCGAGATCAAGGAAGCTACCTGGCGCAGATTGCAAAAAATTAGTCAGCTTAAACGTATGCGACGCACAGGGCATCGTGCTAGGCTATACCGAATTATCGAATTACCGATGATTCTTGGTAGCGGCGACGGCGACGGTAAGGCGGAACTGCCACGATTTAATACCCCCACGTTACACGCATTGGCGGCGGTTGATTTTGCATTTAGTACACATCACTAACAGTTAATTTTTTCAAAAACTCAAAAATATGTGCCAATTACTAGGCATGAATTGCAATGGTTCTGCGGCCATAACGTTTTCATTCACGGGCTTCGCCGCCCGCGGCGGGCGCACCGGCGACCATGCCGACGGCTGGGGAATCGCCTATTATCAAGGCTCGGGCTGCCGGGTTTTTCACGACGATCAACCCGCCAGCGATTCAAAGCTAGCCGCGTTTTTGAGCGACTATCCGATCAAATCAAAAATCGTTTTAGCGCATGTACGCAAGGCCACCCAAGGCTTGCCGGGCTTGTCGAATTGCCACCCGTTCATACGCGAATGGCTCGGCCAAAGCTGGGTGTTTGTGCATAACGGGGACTTGAAAAATTTTCAGCCCGAATCCAGTTTTCACGATGGTTGCAACCACCGTTTTTTACCCATTGGCACTACCGATAGCGAAAAGGCATTCTGCTGGCTGATGCAGGAGCTGAGCGCTAAATTTACAGATCGCGCCACATCACCCAATTGGGATGAGCTTGCGCCCGCGCTGGCCGAAATCACCGCAGTCATCGCACGTTATGGCAACTTTAATTTCCTGTTATCAAACGGCGAAGCGCTCTACGCGCACTGTTCCAGCACGCTGCATGCGCTCGAACGCGCCCATCCGTTCCCAACGGCCAAGCTGGTGGATTGCGACGTCAGCATGGACCTGGGCGCACTCAATGCTGAGGGTGATCGCATGGTCATCATCGCCACCGAGCCGCTCACCGATGAAGCATCGTGGCGTAAATTTGAAACCGGTGAATTCAACGTGTATGTAGATGGCGCTTGCGTGTTCCAACACGTCAATAAAAAAACCCAGGCCTTCGCGATGCCGACGCCCGAATGCACCGAACACTCTTTGGCACTGGAGCGAGCGGCTAAAATGATCGTGGCGGCAAGATAGGGATTTCAAAGTTGAAACTCCAATGCCGGGGCGGCTCTAGGGCGTAAAATGGTTTAAAAAGCTCGTTGGTACTAGGGTTTACTTGTACGAACCCGTGTATCGCGAAAGGTTTTACGCAATGCCGCAATACATAACGTCCGTATAAAAAGGGCAGCAGAAAAAATAGTATTTGCCTGCGAGGTCTCCAAGGATGCTTATTAGCACCATATAACCATTGCAGTAGCGAAGTGCCCCCAACCAATTCGCCACATTTTTATAACGGCATCGGCCTTGCATTCGCCAGCGCAGGAATATCACAACCGCCTTTTGAAAATCCAATCACCTTAAAAAACTCTCCCATTTCGGCGGGGCTTAACAGGCGTTGCGCCTGATTAGTCAGCGGCAAGAAGGTGGCGGCATCATCGGCATCATGCTGCGCTAACAACTCGGTGATCCCTGCCGCGAGTAAAAACTGCGCCTGCGAGGTGTAATTGATGAGTTCCAAACCGGCATTGATGCCCGCCTCAGCAACATCGCTAAAATCCACATGTGCCGTAATATCCTGCAAGCCGGGGTACAAAAAGGGATCAGTGTGGGCGTAATGGCGATAGTGGCACATCAGCGTACCGGTGCTGCGGCTGGGATGGTAAAACTCGGCTTGGCGGAAGCCATAATCAATCAACAAAATTGTGCCGCTTGCCAAACTTTCAGCGAGACTTTTGACTAACCCGCCCACGGCAGGAGCGACTTCGGTGAGGTAATTATTCGGCATAATGCCATCGGCAAAGCACGCCTGAATACGGTTGGCTATTGATTTCAGCGCGGGTGACACGACCAGATTGTCACGCCATACGAATCTTTCGTCGGCAAGGCTTGCCACACCGCGTTCATAGATTTGATCGCCCGAGAAATAAAGCAGATGCACCGGCAGCACATCCAACACCTCGTTCGCGATGATCGCACCTGCAAAGTTTTTTGGCAGCATGTCCAGCCATATTGCCCGCTCTGAAAGATGGTTGGGAAGCCGCGCCAGTGCTTGCGTTTGGCGCTGCCGCAAATCGGCGCTTACCTCCAGTAAAAAGTAATTTTTCGGCAATTGATTTAATTTATCCAGCGCCAACAACACGTCGCATGCGAGCTTGCCAGTGCCAGGGCCCAACTCCAGCACATCGCCATGGGTGGTGCGAATGGTTTCGGCAATAGAGCGCGCAATGCAATCACCAAACAGCGAAGAAATTTCCGGCGCAGTCACAAAATCGCCCGCTGCGCCGAACTTGCGCGCGCCTGCGGCGTAATAGCCCAGGCCCGGCGCGTAAAGCGCTAAATCCATGAATTGCACAAAGGAAATCCAGCCGTTATGACGCTCGATCTCAGCATGAATATGGGCAGCGCAGGCGTGTGAATGGGCGAGCGCATCTGCGTCGGGAACCGGCAGCGGCGAAGTTTGGGTGGCGGGGTGTGGAGTTTTCAAAATATGCGGTTTCAAATAAATGATGCGTGGCGTCGGTTAGAATTAGCTTGTAAGTTTGAACGAAAACCCACGCCACGGAAATTTAGCCCCATATCCCGATTTCTCGCGCACCGCATGAATTGGCAACAACGATGAAAAACGACTCACAAAAATCCATCCTTATCACCGGTGCCGCCAGACGCGTCGGCGCGTCCATTGCGCGGACGTTGCATGGCGCTGGCACCAATGTGATTGTGCATTGCAACCATTCACGCGCGGATGCCGATGCGTTGGTGAGCGAGCTAAATCATGCGCGCGCCCTATCAGCGGCGGTTGTACAAGGCGATTTATTGGCCACGAATGCACTCGCAGGACTCGTCGTTCAAGCGCATTCGTGCTTTGGCCGGCTCGATGGTCTGGTCAATAACGCCTCAACTTTCTATTCCACGCCCATCGGCACCATCGACGAAGATCACTGGAATGAATTAATGGGATCGAACTTGAAAGCCCCGTTGTGGCTATCCCAAGCCGCGGCGCCCTATCTGCGTGAGCAACACGGCGCGATTGTGAATATTATCGATATTCATGTAGATCGTCCGCTCAAGGATTTTGTCGTTTATAACGCGGCCAAAGCGGGACTGGCCGGTTTGACGCGCTCTCTGGCGCTGGATCTCGGCCCTGACATTCGCGTCAACGGCGTCTCGCCTGGCGCAATTATGTGGCCCGATGACGATGCCAGTTATCCACCCGAGGAGCGCGAACGCATCATCCAGCAAACACCACTCAAGCGTATCGGTAGCGCAGAAGATATTGCCAGCGCCGTAAAATATTTAATGCTTGATGCGACCTATGTGACCGGGCAGATTCTGGCGGTCGACGGTGGGCGCGAGATCGCGCTCTGAGCGCGGATCCTATTGCGCAAACCGCCTCACGCTAAAATCAACTTATGAACACCTCAACAACCGAATCAGCCGTACCAGCAACATTCCCCCAGCATGGTCCAAGTACGCTGCGCACACCAAAGCAAATATTGGAAGCCAACAAACTCGCCAAACGGTTGCGGCGACAAGTTGGCTCTGCCATCGCCGACTTCAACATGATTGAAGCAAACGACAAAATCATGGTCTGCCTCAGCGGCGGCAAAGACAGCTACGCGATGCTGGATGTGCTGATGGGCTTGCGCGAAAAGTCCCCCGTACCATTTGAATTATTTGCCTTCAATCTCGACCAGAAACATCCGGGCTACCCGGAGCACATTTTGCCGGATTATTTGACGTCGCTCGGCGTGCCGTTTCGAATCGAGCAGCAAGACACCTACTCGACCGTGAAGCGCGTGATTGCCGAAGGCAAGACTATGTGCTCGCTGTGCTCAAGGCTCCGGCGCGGTGTGATTTATCGCGTGGCCGGTGAAATCGGCGCGACCAAAATCGCGCTCGGCCATCATCGCGACGACATTTTGCAAACATTTTTTCTGAATGCTTTTTTCGGCGGCAAGCTGAAATCGATGCCGCCTAAACTAGGCTCGGACGATGGCAAACACGTCGTCATCCGCCCACTCGCGTATGTAGAAGAGCGCGACCTCGAAGCCTATTCGCTGGTCAAACAGTTCCCGATCATTCCCTGCGATCTGTGCGGCTCGCAGGATAATTTGCAGCGCCAGCAGGTAAAGCTGATGCTGCGCGATTGGGAAAAACATTTTCCCGGCCGCGTAGAAAGTATTTTCCGCGCGCTGCAAAACACATCGCCCTCGCATTTGCTGGATCGCAATCTTTTTGACTTTGCGAATCTTAAGGCGAGTGGTGAATTTTCTGCGGAGGGTGATACGGCGTTTGATCCCGACGCTTTTGTGGAACCGATGCAGACGCAGGTGATTCGGTTGATGGTGTAGCAGCGCTTTTGCAGGGCACACTGGGCTCAGCGGTTTGTACAAACTACAAAACCTTAACGCGCATTCGACTGAATCTGCGTTGCTCGATGTCTACGCTTATGGCGCCGCGAGCAGCGAGTAATTAAATGAGGCGAGACGCTACTACGCCGCCAAACTTCCCGTCTCCACCGCTGCCATTGCCTTGGCCTGATTAAAATCATCGGCATAACCCGCGCCATAAAGACAACATGCCAGCTGATTTACCACGGGCTGCGGCAGCGCGACGTTAGCATCCAGCCGCTGTCGCGTCCATGCGGCAAGACCGCGCGGATCGGTGGGCACGGCGGTGGCGACCCAGCGGGTGTGCGAGGTTTTCAGTGGGTCGCGCCCCGCGAATGAAACAATGTCCGTGCGCGATTCCATTTCTTCCTGAAACAGGGTCTGCCAGCCATAAGCATCTTCAATGCTCCTACCGTCACTGTTGCCGCCACGCAACTGAGCATCCAACCCCACCCGATATTTAAGCTGCGGGCGACTGTCGAGGCTGCCAAACTTGCATCCGGTCATGTCGATGCTGCTGGAAAAAAGCGCGGGCGTTTGCATGACCATGCTTTCGGTATCGGCGAGCGCGTTAAGCCACATGGGAATATTAAGGACGTGCAACGTTTGCGCCGGCTCAGTCAATACCGGCATCAACATATCGGCCAGCACGTGAGCGGGGGTGGATACGCCCAAGCGTGCTTTCAAGGCCATCATCGCCGCCAGTCCGGGGGAAATGAGCGACGTCGGCACCAGCGCCAAACCGTCTTCAGCAAGTCGGCGTTCGGCTTGCCCGCGCGTGGTGACCGGCAACACGCCGAGCTCACGAAACACGCCGCAATTGGCTAATCCGCCGGCTGTTTCCAACGCACCATGCACCAGCACGCGGATTCCCATGCGCTGCAATTTAATGGCAATCAGCGGGATCGCGCTGCCGCGATTCGACTCGCCATAATTGGGAATGACGACGCTCGAATAGCCATATCGCGCGCAGGAAATCGGCATGGATCGTTCGCGAATAGCCTCACTCAGTCCCAGCAGGATTTCGCTGAACATTTCAGTATTGCGATGCGATTGAATGCTGGCGCACATTGCCACCAAGGCGCCTAATTCAATATCCGATGCGCCGCCGTCAATCACCGCCGCAAAAATAAAACGCATGGCAGACGGGCTGATCACCGCCGATAAACTGCTTTCAGCAGCCAGATCCGAGCCGAGGTGTTTAATGAGGCGTTTGATATCAGACATAGATAAAACCGGGTCATAGAGGTGACTTCCAGTAAGCATCAGCCATGCCAAACGGAACGGCCGATTTACGAGTCGCGTCTCAATAGAGCAGCAGCGCCGGAAGATCGATGCACTTTACCAATTGATTTATTCACTCGTTTGTACGCTGCCGAACATAGCGGCCGATGATCGTTGCGCCCGATTGCACCGATGTTGTGCTTCAAACCAGTTGCAATGCGGTTGCGGAACGCATTTGGTGCAGCGTATTTTCAAGGCACCAGATGCAGCGCGCCTGTGGCGTCAATCACCGCGCCGAATATGGTTTTATCCCTATATAACGGCGCGACTGCGGAACAGTAGGCGGCGATTTGCGCATGGTGCAGCGCAACATTGCTATTGCCCGTCTTGTAATCCAGTACCCACACTTCGCGCTCAAATTCGACCAATCTATCAATACGATGCGTGAGTAATTCCGCGTCCACCTGCAAGGCGATTTCAATTTCGTTATGTGCTGTCACAAATTGGCTCGCGTCAAAAAAACGTTGGAGGGCAGGCGCATTAAATATCTTCTCCGCCATTTCGGACACGTCGTCAGAGACTGCGTTCGACTTGGCTGCGCCGGGACTTGATGCGGTTTTTACGGTGGCCATTCTATCCAGCGCGGCGTGAATCGCAATACCCTTTTCACGTATTAAATCAGACCCCGCAAACGCTTCACGCGAGCCGATAGCGAGAGTCGGAGGCATGGGCGAGCCCTTACGCACACTGCCTGCATCTTCAATTTCCGCGCCCGCGGTTGAAGGCAAAACGATTGGCGGTGCGGCACGCCACCGCGAGCCAGTTGGCCATAACGCAGTTGACACCAATCCACGCCTCGTTCCCATCACGTTCAGCGCGCGATCATGCCAAGAAACGGATTCTTTCGCCAACTTGCGCTCGGTTCCGCTCACTATCAGATATTGCTTGGCGCGGGTGACGGCGACGTAAAGCAAATTCAATTGTTCGCGCGCCTGCACGCGGGCTTCCTCTTCCAGAATCGCAGCGCGATCTTTACCGGCCAGTGATTTTGTCGCCCAAAACGAAAAGTGCTGCGGTGCCGCGTCGTCGGGCTGCCAATCACTCAGCACGGTATGCGCGTCCGGTTTGTTTGAGGCGTTATCGGCATCGATCAACCAGACTACTGGCGATTCGAGGCCCTTCGCCGCATGAATCGTCATCAAACGAACCGCGTTGATCGACGAATCCCATTCGGCTTCTGCGACCACCTCATCCAACACCACGCCCGCGTCCGGTGCTTCGTTATCCGGCAGCGCGTGATAGCGTTTTAATTCATTCAGGAATCGCGTCAAGCTGGGATAACGACCGCTATCGACTTCAAGCGCGAGCGCCATGAACGCGTTCAAATTGGCCAGCACGCTCGCGCACATCATCTCGGGCACCGCCCGCGCATAAGCGTTCAGCACATCAGCTTCATGAAAAATCCGATCCAGCAAATCATGCACCGGCAGGCTGTCCATCGCCTGTAACCATCCGGTTAATTTGCGAGTGACATGTTTGCTGGCATTAATTGATTGCATGCGTTGCCACCACGTGCCGTCAGTCAGCGCAAAACGCAGGCTTAACAGGATTTCATCGCTGGCATTGAAAAGCGGCGATTTCAACACCTGCGCGAGCGCCAGATCATCATTCGGTGAGGATAGAAACGTCAACAACGCCACCATGTCACTCACCTCAAGCGCGGCCATCAACCCGCCAGGGCGTGCACCGACATAGGGGATGCGCGCCTCCCGGAGCGCGCGCTCAAAAGCGGCGAGTGGCGCGCGGCGGCGAAATAACACCATCACGTCGCTGTAGCGGGCGGCACGCTCGAACACCTCGCCATCGCGTGATTCACTGATCAAAATTTGATTGACCGCGCCACCAATCCCCGCCGCCAGCGCCGCGGCTTCTGCCGCATAACGATCTTCATCGTCGTCGGGTAACGGCGTGGTCAGCGAATTACGCAATCCGGTCTCGCCAGACAGCGATTCTGACGGCGTTGACATAAATTTGGGCAGCACCATCACCGCGCCATCGAGGCCGATATTTTCAGTTTCATGCTGCGCAAAGTCATCAAATAGGGGCTCAGCGGAGAAAATGCCGTTGACAAAATCGACGACGGCGGGCGCGTTTCGGCGAGTGCGGTTGAGCGCAAAAATGCTCGCGTTAAAGTGCTCGGCAAAGTATTTTTTTGCAATTTGAAACAGGCGCGCATCGGTGCGACGAAACCGATAAATGGCCTGCTTAGGATCGCCAACCATAAACACAGTCGGCCGATTGTCTGCGCCCACGCTCGCATCCAGCCAGGCGGTGAGGCATTGCCACTGAATTGGATTGGTATCCTGAAACTCGTCCAGCAAGATATGGCGGTAGCGCTGATCGAGTCGATATTGCATGGTCTCGGCGTGTTCACTATGCGTGAGCAGCGAAAATGCCCGCCATTCAAGATCGGCAAAATCAATTGAGCGCTGGTCAGTTTTTAATTTTTCATACGCCTCTAAAAGTGCTGTGCCCGCGAGCAGCGCATCACGGTTATAGGCGTAGATTTCACGGTTGGTGAGCGTATCAACCACTAAAACAATAGACTCGCAAAGTGCCTGAAAATAATCAAGCGTGTTCGCTTTATCAGCCCATTTTGATTGCTGAGCGCGATGGGTATTTTCCTTCGTCATGCACACTGCTTTTACCGCATCAAAATATAAAGCAGGGCTGGCGGCAGAACTGTGAGCAGCGCTGGCGACTTCAAGAGTACGCGCCCATCGCAAGGCAGCGTCTGTTGAGTCTGACGCAGCAAGAATAGATTGAAAAATCGCGCGAATACTCGCGTCCACCGATGGATTACGCGCCCATTCTTCAACCGGATCAGAATTCAGATCAATTCGCCATTCGCTGCGCCAACGATCCAGTGCGGCATCTGTAAGCGCAGGGTCAGCATCGTTGATCGCATCAATATGGAGCGAGCCTTTTGCATAAGCCCTCCACTCCGCGCGACGCTTGACGAAATTCCACAACACCACCTTGGTGCTGTGCAAGCCCCATGCAGTAAACAGTCGGTTCAGCGCTTCGGCAGCCGCTGAACCCGGGTCGCGATTCAGTGATTCAGCCAGCATCAGCCAGGCTTCTTCGAGCAAGCGGGATTCACTTTCGGCAATGCTGGCATCCGACGCACTCAATCCCAGCGGCGCTGCCGACAACAATTGCTGAAACCAGCCGTGAAATGTTGAGATGCCAATATGCGGCGTGGCGAACGCGACCTCGGCGAAGAGCCGGCGTGCGCGCGGCAACAACGCATCGATCTCTGCGTCATTTAATGCCCGTGCCAGCAAAAACTGTCGCGTCTCGGCCTCGCTTGCGGTCGCCAGGAATTCGAGCCACAGCATCAACCGCGCCTTCATTTCCTCGGCCGCCTTGCGTGTGAACGTGATAGCCAAAATGCTCGACGGCGCAGCACCCGACAACAGCAAACGCAGGATGCGCGACACCAGCAGCCAGGTCTTGCCAGAACCCGCGCAAGCTTCCACCACCACGCTGCGCGTAGGATCGAGCGCCGCGTGGGCGAGCGCTTCCCGCGATGTTGCCAGCCGCTCAGCCATCACTATTGACCGTGACTGAATTCAGCCAATAATCGCGACGACATAAACCACGCGCTTCACAAAACTTGCATACGTTCTCGACGCCCTGCGCGGGCAGCGGCGCGGCTACATGCATCGCTTCAAACAGAGTGTGGAGACGCGTCACATGTGCTTCTCCCATATTGTCGGCGTCAGGATAAGCAATCTGCTTGACGGCGTTGCGCTCGATGCTCAAATACGCAGCTTCCGCTAACTCAAAATCCGGATACGCGGCTTCGGCCAAGGCCGCATAAACCGGCAATTGCACATCCTCGCCCGCTGACTTTAGTTTGGCCTGAAGTGCCACGGCCGCGCGCGCCTTGTAATCAATGACGGCGGTCTGAGATTTGCCCTCAGACAAGCGCTGATCAATGCGGTCGAGTCGGCCCTCGAGCCGGAATGATTCACCGTTTTCAAGCGCCAACGAGAATCCGTTTTCAAATTCGCCCGCTCGCCAACGCCAGCCTTGTTCTTCCCGCTTCAGCTGCCAATTCAAGTAAGAATCAATCGCCGATTCCCATTGCAAACGCCACGCGCGCGCCATAAAGTTTTGTTCCAGTGCGGCAGCAAAAACAGCGTCGGTCTCGGCCAGCAACGCTAATCGCAATTCGGTAATCGCAAGCCCAGTAACAACGGCAAAACGCTGATGGAATCGATGCAAAATTTCATGCACGAATTCACCAAAATCGCGCTTCTCCATCTCTTCTTCAACCTCATCAGGCGAACGCAGTTTCAACACCGCGCGCGAGAAAAATTGGTACGGGCAATCGATCAAACTCTGATAGCCGCTGGCAGATATTTTTTGCGGCACTTGGCCATACGCAAGCACTGGCGCGGGTCGTGAAGCAGTATGGCTGGCGATGCCGGTGGATATTGGGTCTTGGGACAGTGCCAATACCATTTTAAGGTTTAGTTTGGGTAGACCTTTGCCACCCGCGTGCACTTTTTCTGACAACCTCGCTTGTAACAGCAACGCCGCTACCCACGGCGACGGGCTCGCCGGCTCGTCGGCACCACCGCCGTTTGCCTGCCAACTGATCCAGATTTCACCGCTGCGATTCAACACGCCGATCAAATCAGCGGTCATATTTTCTAGCGTGTCCACATGCGTTTTGAGGCCCAGTATTCGTCGCACTGATTGATTGAAGACACCCGTATTTGCTGGCTTTCCGGGCAGATTACCGGAAGACGCGCCAATCAGTACGGTGGCTTCAAAATGACGATAACGCGTGGCATCAAGGGAAGTCATCACCAGCGGGCTGTCAATGGTTTGATCGCGAAACCGCGCCTCCTCCATCTGGCCACGCAGCCAATCCATCCATTCGCTCATCAATAAATTGACACGGCTCGATGCAACATCGGTTGCGGATTTATCAAGCTGCGCGAGCAAGCCCGCACCGGCCGCATCGCGCTCCAGCCCCACGTCAAGCCCTAATGTTTTCAAGCTCTCGGTCAGCGACATCATCCACACTGACGCCGTGCGGCGAGCCGACGTGAAAGCACGATCAGCTTCGATCAATCGATCCAGCAAGGCCAATGCATCATCCCGCTCGGCATGTTCGCGCGATGTCGCAAGTGGCGATGGAGACTGCATCGATAAGCGCAGAAGCGCCTCGCGGGTGCGCAGCAAACCCGCGACCACGGAGGCGCGTCGAATCGCATGCTCAATGAGCAGCACTGCGGCTTTTATGCGCGGCTTGCCCCACGACTCATCAAGGTCTGCAAAAATAAACGGCGACTTGATCAAATCGATCAAGGTTTCAAAATAAAATCCGTCGCGCTTGGCTTCCAGCCAACGCATGATCGCAGTCGCGCTGACGGTGGTGGAAAATGGCCAGCCGATTTCGTCCTTCATCAATATTTGATCCCGCTCCGCCAGCGCGCGCAATCGGCGCGCCGCCAGCCGGTCGAGCGCCACCACCGCGATATTGCGTTTACCTTGAGCCAGCCATTTCTTGATCGTTGCCAACGCCGAAGTCGCTTCGTCCTCAACATCGCGAGCTCTGTAAAACTCTATTCCCGCGACGCAACCATCGCTAGTTGCTTCCGCGGTTGGAACGTCATCCGGCGTTTTTTTTACGCCGGGCGCGCCTGCAAACGCGGCGGCGACAAAACAGGCTCTTGGCGTGGCGGCGGCGGTGACAGTCAGCGTTTGCTCAATCAGGTAAACGGGCGACCGAACTGCATATCGCTCAAAAAATGCGCGTTCACGTTTACTGTATTGCGCTGTGCCGAGAACAAATAGCGCTCGGTCTGCGCCGGCACTCCAGGCGGCAAGCTGTAGCGCGTAGCGGGTGGGGCCATCCACACCATCGCGGGTGGGTGCCGCGAGCGCCGCCCATATTTCGTAGGTCAGCTTGGCTTCAAAACTAAAATCAGCATTGGGTTTTGCCAGCGCATACGCGCGCGCCAAAATGCGCGTGTGTTCGGCCAGCGAGCCCGGCAATTGAACCAGATTATTGCTCAGTTCATCACACAGGCTGACCAGCTCGGCGCTGAGCGCCAGTTGCTCGCCCGCGGAGGCCCAGGCCGACTTTTTAAGGAACTGAAAAATATCCAGCACGCGTTCGTTAATCGCAAAAGTACGTTCAGGTGCTTCAACGCGGATTTGCGACGCCAGCGCGGAAAGTGTGTCCATAGTAGGCATCAGCAAGCTTGAGAACCCACAAGCCGACGCGGCCTTGACCAACGCATGACGAATCCCGGTTGACGCGCGCGGGGGTGCCAGAATCGTTACGCCCGAAAGATCGGGGAGGCGATCGGCGCAATGCTCTATAACGAGACTGGCCGCGTCACCGAGCAAGCTTGTCGCTTCAAATAAAAAACGCTTCGGCACGTGTTTAATTGGCGAGACCTAATGTGGCCGTGAGAAAATTCAATATAGCGCGCGAACCAATGGAGCCACTACCGGATTCGGCAAATTTGCAACAAATCTGCCGAATCAAAATTCATCATGCCGTCGCTGGGGCCGTCAACGAGGCCAGCGCTAACACCATCAACAAAGCTCAGGCTATCTTTCAAGCAGGTGCGCTTTTTCTTTTACTTTTGCCCAATCGTCGGCATCTGCCGGGCCCGGCTTACGTTCAACAATGGCCTTCCAGACGCGGGATAGTTCTGCGTTGATGGGAATAAATTTTGTTTGATCCTTCGGCACATCATCTTCTGCAAAAATCGCCTCAACGGGACATTCGGCCACGCACAACGTGCAATCGATGCACTCGTCGGGGTCAATTACCAGCATATTCGGCCCTTCGCGGAAACAATCGACGGGGCACACATCAACACAATCGGTGTATTTACACTTGATGCAGGATTCGGTCACAACGTAAGCCATGAAACAACCTCAAAAAATAACGGCAATGGAAAAATGAATAAAAAGCCGCGGTTCGGCGGAAATTTGGGTAAGCCAATGCGATATTTTAGCAGAGCCCGCATTACTCATGTATCCGCGCCGAGCGTCTGCTTCTGCCGTGTGTAATCACGGCGCCATTCTCAGCAACAAAAGCATGGCTGTAAAGAGTGGCATAATTTGCTTAAGTTTATGACGTTGTTGAAATATAATTCAATGACGCCATCTGGATCCAATCGAATTTGAGTGAGGTTAATTATGAGTGAAGCCATTGTTTATGTAACCGATAGCAGCTTTGACACCGAAGTGCTGCAGAGCACTACGCCGGTGTTGGTCGACTATTGGGCGGAATGGTGCGGCCCATGCAAGATGATCGGCCCGATTCTGGAAGATGTGGCGAAGGACTACGCTGGCAAGCTCAAAGTCGCGAAACTCAACATTGACGAAAACCAGGATACGCCGCCCAAATACGGCATTCGCGGCATCCCGACATTGATGTTATTCAAAAATGGCAATGTCGAAGCAACCAAAGTCGGCGCGCTGTCGAAAACACAGCTCACCGCGTTTCTGGATGCCAATATGTAAATGTTGGAAAGAGTAAAGAGGGCAAAGGGTAGGCTTGATGCCATCAGGGCGGCAAAAATTTGCGGTTGACAATCCTAAAAGTTCGCCCTATCCTTCGCTTCACTGGTATCAGTGGTGACCTTGTTTCAAGCTACGTTGAGTTTATTTCCGTAGTTTTCCTAGCGACATCTCCGCATTAAACCCCACCTTATTGTTTGACACGTCGATTCAAAAAACGAGCCTTCAGGCGAGTTTTTTGAAAACGCTCAGCTAAGGCGCATTTTTTTAAGCGGCTGTTTTCCTGCGCCCTTTTTATTAGTTGTGCCCCCACTTTTAATTTTTTCGCCACTTTTGTGAGCCGCAATCCCCATGCAATTATCTGACCTCAAACTAAAACACGTCTCCGAACTCGTCGAGATGGCCAACGGCCTCGAGCTCGAAGGTGCCAATCGCCTGCGCAAGCAAGAACTTATTTTTGCACTGTTAAAACATCAGGCCAAAAAAGGCGAATCCATTTTTGGCGACGGCACGCTTGAAGTGCTGCAGGATGGTTTCGGTTTCCTGCGCTCGCCAGATACGTCCTACCTTGCAGGCCCGGATGATATTTACGTGTCGCCCTCGCAAATTCGTCGCTTCAATCTTCATACCGGCGACACCATTGAAGGCGAAATTCGCATCCCCAAAGAAGGCGAGCGCTACTTCGCATTGGTGAAAGTTGACAAGGTTAATAGCGAACCACCAGAGAATGGCAAAAACAAGATTTTGTTTGAGAATTTGACCGCGCTGTTCCCGAATAAACCATTTCGTCTCGAACGCGATATTAAATCTGACGAAAATTTAACCGGCCGCGTGATCGACATCATCGCGCCTATCGGCAAGGGCCAGCGTGGCTTGCTAGTGGCAAATCCGAAATCCGGCAAGACGGTAATGCTCCAGCACATCGCGCAGGCGATTGCGATCAACCATCCTGAAGTCATCATGATCGTATTGCTGATTGATGAGCGCCCGGAGGAAGTGACCGAAATGCAGCGCACGGTGCGCGGTGAAGTGATTGCTTCCACTTTCGATGAACCCGCCACACGCCACGTGCAAGTCGCCGAAATGGTGATCGAAAAAGCCAAGCGTCTGGTCGAACATAAAAAAGACGTGGTGATTTTGCTCGACTCCATCACCCGCCTGGCCCGCGCTTACAACACGGTTGTACCCGCCTCCGGCAAGGTGCTCACGGGTGGCGTGGATGCGAATGCGCTACAACGCCCTAAACGTTTCTTCGGTGCCGCACGAAATATCGAAGAAGGCGGCTCATTGACCATCATCGCCACTGCCTTGATCGATACCGGCTCGCGTATGGACGACGTGATTTACGAGGAATTCAAAGGCACCGGCAACATGGAAGTGCATCTGGATCGCCGCGCGGCGGAGAAACGCGTATATCCCGCGATTAACGTGAACCGCTCCGGCACCCGCCGCGAGGAATTGCTGATCGCCCCCGATTTGCTGCAAAAAGTCTGGGTACTGCGCAAAATGATGTACAGCATGGATGAGCTGGAAGCGACGGAGTTTTTGGTTGATAAATTAAAGGCGACAAAGAATAACGCCGAGTTCTTTGATTCGATGAAAAAGAACTAACTCTTCTTTAGCAGCCCAGCCGTCAACAGAAATTACAAAACCCTAGCATTGGTCGGGCACTCCGGCATAAAATGCCCAGAAAAGAGCATGGTTGCTGGTGCTTAATATTTTTATTGCGACCAACGACACTGGCGCGGGCGATAACTGCGCCTTATCCAACCCATTGATTTATCAGCCGACTTTTGGCATAATATGGGACTTCCAAACAACACTTGTCTGCATAGAGGTGCCCAGGATGGATACCCTTTACGGAAAGAAAGGCATGAAATATGAAAGCTGATACCCATCCCGTCTATAACGAAGTGGTCTTTTTTGATTCCAGCTGCGATTTCAAATTTTTGACACGCACCACCGCAGAGACCCGCAACAAAGAAAAGATAACCTGGACCGACGGTAAAGAATATCCGGTTATCCGTATCGAGGTGTCGTCTGAATCGCACCCGTTTTACACCGGCAAACACAAAATTATGGATACTGCCGGTCGTATCGATAAATTCAAGCAGCGTTTTACGCGTTCCTCCGCGAAGCCTGTTGAAGAAAAAGCAGCAAAATAATTTACTGCGTATCAAATACAAAAAGGCAGCCTCGGCTGCCTTTTTTATTGCCCATGCACATCCAAAAAGATTGCGGCTTCTGTTGCGGCGTAAAATCAGGCGTACCGCATTCATCAACATCACTTCAATTTTAAAAGACCATCCGCTTTGAGCCTGCGCTCCGACGACCTCAATACAGGCTCACCCAAACCGCCCAGCAAAGCTGCGCGAGTGTCTCAGGCTTTGGGACAACCAATTATTTTTGATGGCACCACATCGCCGGTCAAAAAAGCACTATTCATCATCATTTGCGCCGCCTGGATTTTGCCTGGACTGATCGGACATGACGCATGGAAGCCGGATGAAGCCGTGGCTTTTGGCATCATCCACAGCATGCTAAAAGACGGGTACTGGCTGCTGCCAACGATCGCGGGCGAGCCAAGTTTTGATTACCCGCCACTTTATTATTGGGTCGGTGCGGCACTCTCGTTCATATTTTCGCCGGTGTTACCGGCACATGACGGCGCGCGCCTGGCGACCGGGTTTTTCATGGCACTCGCATTAACCTACCTTTACAAAACAGCCACGCGGTTATTTGACGAACGCGCGGGCCGCGTTGCCGTTTTACTCATGATTGGCTGCCTTGGACTGTTGGTGCGAGGACATCAAATGAATCCAGAAGTCGCGGCGCTCGCTGGTTTTGCAATCGCCATCTACGGCATGACGCGTATCCGCTCCGAGCCGCGCAAAGGTGGCGTGACCACTGGTGTGGGTGCGGCCATCGTCGCGCTGTCGGTCGGCATCGTACCCGCACTGGCAGTGCCGGCGATTGCGCTGGCGCTGATCACCTTTGTCGGCGAATGGCGCAATCGCGATTTCAGGCGCGGCATCCTGATCTCGCTTGCGGTAATGCTGCCGTTGATGATGGTGTTGCCGATGCTTGTGTTGATGCAGGGCGATATCAACTCTCGGGTCTGGACGGATCAAATTTTGGGTGCGCCATTTTTAACCGCGGAAGCACGCGATAGCATCCAGCCGCTCTACTTTCTGCAAATTTTGCCGTGGTTCGCGCTGCCATCGCTGCCGTTTTCGCTATGGCTCTGGGCGCGTGACCGCAAAAAATTGCGTGACCGCATCGAGCTGGCGCTACCGCTGGTTGCGTTCATTACGCTGCTGGTCATGATCTCGCTCACACGCGAAGCCGGTGAGGCACATGCGCTAGGACTATTGATTCCGCTATCGCTTGCTAGCGCGATGGCGCTTGATCGCTTGCCCAATGAAGTCGCGCGGATCATGGATTGGTTTGGGCTGGTATTTTTTGGAATTGTCGCGGTGGCATTGTGGTTCTATTGGCTAGTTGCGTTAACCGGATTTCCCGAGCGCGCCGCAGCTTCATTCGCGCGGCAGGTGCCCGATTTCGCGCTGTCATTTAATGTATTCGCGTTTGTGCTGGCAGTTGCGCTAACCTTGGTCTGGCTCTATGCGGTGATCCGCGCGCACCGCAATAATCGCCGTGCGGTTGTGAATTGGGCAGCGGGCATAACGCTCGTTTGGGTGCTGGCTAACTTGCTGGGCCAACCGGCGGTGAATCATGTATTAAGCCATCGCACTGTTACCACCACGATTGCATCGCTCATTCCTGCCAACGCCATCTGCGTCGCGTCGTTTGGACTCGGCGATTCCGAGCGTGCCTCGTTTGATACCTTTGCCCAGTTGCGATTCGTGCCGCAATTTAGCGAAAAATACAGCACTTGCAATTGGCTACTCACGCAAGGCAGCCGCGAGCATGCGCCGGTGGTGGATGCCGCGTGGCAAATGGTGTGGGAAGGCGCGCGGCCACGAGATAAAGACGAGCGGTTTCGCTTGTATCGGCGGTAGCGCGGCTTGCGCGATTACAACGTGACAGCCTACCGCCAGGTCGTTGTGGCCGAGTTGAGGAATTAGGCGAAAAGGTCAATGAGGCGATTGTGATACGGATAACGATGAAGCGCAAAAAAATGAATAAAGCGAGGATGAATAGAGGCAGGATGAACAACCCATTTGCCTGGCAATCTTCGAACACTACAGCGGGTGATCAATAGTGAAATCGCTGAATATTCTGTACGTCGAGGACAACGAACGACTGCGCGAAAAAATCGGTGAACTTCTGGCAGGTGCCGGTCGACAGGTGTATCCCTGCGCGACCGCAGAGGCCGCCCTCGTCGCCTTTGACAACAATCGCTTTGATGTGCTGGTGACCGACGTCAGTTTGCCCGGCATGTCGGGCGTGGATCTGGCTCGCCGCGTGCTGCTCGCGAACCCGTACTATTGGGTGGTGCTGTGTACTGGCTATGAATTCAATCACCGTCTGACGGATCTTGGCATCAACGTGCGCGCGCTGGTGAAGCCTTTCGACGTAAAACAGCTTGAGGCGCTGATGAACGAAATTGCCGCAGCAGCCATGAACACCTCGTAACGGCCGATCCTAACGCCTGATCTCTATTTAACTGGCACCGCTTGCGCAATTGAATCTGCCGTGTAGGGCTTGCTCACGATCGGGGTGTCGCTGTGCTCGGCCGGGACGGTAATGCTGTCGCCATAGCCAGTTGCGAAAATATACGGCACACCTAGTGCGCGCAGCCGGCTGGCAATCAGGAAACTAGTTTCACGGCCCAGATTTACATCTAGCATCGCAAAAGTAGGGGTGTAAATATCAAGAATACGAAACGCCTCACGGCTACTGCTTGCGGTGTCGACTCTGGCAGCACCCAGGGCCAGCAACTTCTCCTCGCCATCAAGCGCGATGATCATGCTGTCCTCTACCAGCAGCACGTTGCCCGAAAGCCGGCCCGCAGGTTTCACGTCGCCAATATGTTCGGCAATAGATGTCGGTACTACTGGCGTAACCACGTACTCGGCGGGGATCGTATGCTGCGCATGTACTCCGCCCACTTGATACTCAATCATCGCCTCGCCACCTAGCTCAAATGGAATTGAGCGCTCGATAATGGTGGAGCCAAACCCGCGCCGTACCGGGGCCTGTACCGATGGGCCGCCTGATTCCAGCCAATCGATGACAAGACGTCCGGACTGATCAACCCACCAATTAATGGCGACCTGTCCGCCAACATCGGTCAGGGCACCATACTTGACCGAATTCGTCATAAGCTCGTGAATAACCAGCGCGACAGTCGAAAGGGCAGGTGGTTTCAGCAAAACCCGCGGGCCGTTGATTTGTACGCGGTTTACCTTCGCATCCAAATATGCCGCAGCTTCGGTCGTGACTAACATGACCAGTGAACCAGGCCCCCAGTTATCCGCAGTAAGCTGATCATGTGCTCGCGCCAGCGCCTGCACGCGACCACCCAATAATTCTATAAATGAAGCAATATCGTTCGCGCCACTGTTGCTTTGTGTGACTAATCCACGGATCAGCCCGAGAATGTTACGCACGCGATGATTCAGCTCGGTGATCAAGAGCTCTTGCGTTTCAGCAAATACTTTGCGCTCCTGATCGGCGACATCGGATAACGCCAAAATAACTTCCAGAAGCGTGGCGCGAAGTGCTTGTGCTGCTTTCAATTCTCCTTCTGTCCACACTACCGATTGCCCCTGTACAACCTCTTTCCACGCGTCGAAACTTTTTCGCGGCGTCAGGCGCACACCATTCGGCCCGAGTTCAACTGACTTGTGGGGATTGCCGGCCCAGGCAACGGTATGCACGATTTCACGACGGAAAAAAACCAAATAGTCGCGCGGCGTACGCGAAATTGGGATCGCCAGCAAACCCGCTGCGCGCTCGACAAATTCCTTGCCTGGCGCATAAACTTTTCCGATCTCAGTAGTGGAATAAACCTGACTCGCAGCAGTGTGATTCAGAAAATTCGCCAGTTCCAAAAACTCTTTTTGGGTGGGCGTGGCACCTTTTAACGTCGCTTTTTCGTCTACCCAGAGCCCGACACCATCGGATGCCACCAGATCGCCCATCGTTTCTGACAGCTTTGCGACGATATCATCGGCCGAACCGCCTGCAACCATTGATGCCATCAACTCGCTGTGCAGCCGGTTGGTGTTGGCCTCGGAAGCGGCCTCCTCGCCGCGTTGTCGGCTATCGAGCAACAGCGAGAACATTTGTGCAAATAACTCAGCAGCGGTTCGACGCTCGAAGCCTAACCGGGCGGGTGTCATGTGATGGCACGCAAACAGCCCCCACAATTTTCCGTTGCGAAGAATTGAAATCGACATCGATGCCGCAACGCCCATGTTGCGCAGATATTCGACGTGAATCGGCGAGACCGCGCGTAGCACACTCATGGAAAGATCGAGCGGATCACCTTCAGAATCAATCTGCGGCCGAATCCGAACGGGCGCTGCCAACACATCCGGAATGATACGCAGCCAATTACGCTCATATAGTGCGCGTGCTTGCACGGGAATGTCACCTGCCGGGTAGCGAAGTCCCAAAAACGAATCAACGCCCACGCGCAAACTCTCGGCAACCACTTCGCCGGAGCCATCCGCATGAAAGCGGTACATGATGACACGGTCAAGACCGATCAGTGAGCGTACCTGACGCGCGGCTTCTTGCGTAAACTGAATAAAGTTTTCCGTTTGTTGCAAACGGCCAATCATCAAACGCACCAGCGTCAATGTATTGGTATCGCCTTGTGGCTCGCTTGGCTCGCATTCAATGATCACCGTGGCGCCAACCATATGGACCGCAATATCGAAAAGCGCTCCTTCGTTTTGTAGATGTACGCCAAACGCACGCTCCACAGCGTCTTTGCCGCGCAGCATTGACACCAGATTTCTAATCGCGTGCAACGCTTCTGCGTTGATGACGTCGCGCAAGGACGCGCCAAGCATCTCGTTGAGTGGGCGGCCCAGAAATTCTGTGATGTTTTCTGACGCACGCGTAATGATCCAATCTGCGGAAATTGACAGCAGAAATCCGATCGGCTGCACGCGGCCGAGCTGATGAATCGGCTCACGATCACAGTTCGTTAGATCGATGGTTTGAACATTTTCCATAAATTGGCTCTGACTCAGATTGATTGGAAATGCGGCTGCCTGATGCTTACCGATTCAGCCGCGGCTTCGAAAAGTGCAAACGTATGTAGTGCGCTGGCGAGCACCGCATCCATCTGGTCATCCATACAGGGCGAGGCGTTAAGCACCGTGATGAATGATGCCCATAAGTGCAAACGTTCTCCATGCCGCAAATAGTGCGTTGCACCTTGACGGATCGCATCAGAGTTCGCGGGCAATCTCGATGCCAATACAGCGCCGCCTATTCGCGAACCTTCGAGCACGTACAGCATGCCATATGCGGCGGGAGGTGCCAGCGGATTTGGGCAACCCATGTCATTTATGGGGTAACTGCCGACAGCGTGCAAATCATGCTCTAGCGCGCCAGTACGAAGGCGTTTGGACCAATCGGGCAGCAACGTTTCGGCGTCGGACAGCGACAGAAGGCGTTCGCAGCCTGGCAGTACCGCGTGATGCGCTTCAAGAAAACATCGGTAACCAATCGGCTGCGAAAGATCGAAGCGGCCGAACGCACGATCAACGCGCTCGTGTGCGACACGCGTTTGCGATTTCAGGAATTCGCGTGGCTGCATATTTGCGCTTGGGTTCAATTCTAGATTGACACGGTCAGGAACGATCGACTCTGGTCTGGTGGATTCTGAAAATCCTTGCCAACATTTTGTCGGGCATTAAGTGGCCGCCCGGGGGCATTGCCACGGCGGCGTAAACAATTTTTTCTTGCGTTGCCTGCGGGTAATGCTTCAATACGCTCACGCTGCAAAACTACTTTGCTAGGCGAAGATTATTTGAAAACTTCTTGCTTCACAACCTAATCGCACAACATAAAAAGAGTCTACGCTAACGCACAGAGGTCCGCGTACGCGATGCGAAACAAATTTCAGTCACCGATTATTTGCAGCATTCAGACATGGATCGACCTGCCTTGCACCGAGCCACTTGGTATAGTCCAGCGCTGACACCATTTCGCGCGCTACGCCGACTCAACGTTGGTTAGGCCATTTTTATTGTTGTTGTGGTTATCGGCCAACACCCGGAGTAGCAAATCAAAAGCCGAGGAGAATCAAGCAAAAGCGCCACAGCGAACATGAATGGGGTCGATTATTTAAAAATCCCACACATTTAAATTTTGAGTCGCGCCATCAGTCAAATTGGATGCTTATCGATGAGCCGGATTCTGTTCTTGCATCGCAGGTGACGCAGCTAGGATTCATTTGCATCCGTGCATTTTGAAAGCAAATATGAGCCATAAGAGCCATATGAGATATATGAGACATTTGGCAATGCCGGACCTGAACCCGTCAGCGCGCCTAAAAAATCAATGCCCATCAACGCCAATCAAGTTATTCGCCGCCATGCCAGACGTATTGAGTGTGTACGAAAACTTTCCAAGTTGTAATGCGTCTTTAAAAAGAGTGCAAATTTGTGGATGATTAATGCTTACGTAACAATAAGCATTTTCTAACGCTGCAACGAAACATTCACAATTATCGGTTAAGTTATTTTATTGACCCATGGTTGAACTTTAAACGTCATTCCAGTCTTAGCCAGTTTCGGTTGAGCAAGTGTACATATTCTTGTGCATTTCATTTTCTTCAAGGAATATCATGTCCAACACCCTCCATAACATCGTCGATACCGCCGTTGCCGCCGGTAGCTTCACCACACTCTGCGCTGCCTTAACTGCAGCCGATTTGATCCCCACACTGCAGGGCGCAGGCCCGTTTACCGTTTTCGCACCGACCGACGACGCATTCAAAAAACTGCCGGCCGGTACCGTGGAAAGTTTGTTGAAAGACAAAGCAAAACTAGCCGCAATCTTGACCTATCACGTGGTGTCCGGAAAAGTCATGGCGAAAGACATCACCCCAGGTGACGTAAAAACCGTGCAGGGCACCATGATCACGCTAGCAACCGCAGGCGGTGCTACGGTCAATGGCGCGCACGTCACGACTGCCGACATCGATTGCACCAACGGCGTGATTCACGTTATCGATACTGTGCTGTTGCCAAAGTAAGTTTTCACGTGCAGTGATGATGTAAAAAGTTAGAGGCAACAAGAAAAAGGCTTCGCGAATGCGAAGCCTTTTTTGTATCTAAGTCTCATGTTGCTCACCGAGAAATCACGAATTCCCAGCAGCGCAACTTTCAAAGACGATCAAATTATCGCTAAATATCCCCCAAAATCGCCTTCGCGGCCTTGAAACGGATACAAAAACTTTTTAAAGCCCCTGCTGCTTGGTTTGCAAACGATATGCCGTATCAATAAACAGTCATGACAACTCTGCAGCCATAAAAAGGCAGACACAACAATTCCAAAAATCTTACAGAACGACATCGTCAATCACGTCGTCAAAATAAAGTGGAAGCTCACCGATAAGCCGGATTCTGTTACGGCTCAGAGTTGGCCTTGGGTTTCCCCAACGTTGCCCCTTTGCTATGACGGCCATTCCTCTGGGACGTACGTTACCGCACGCCTCAAGCTACCTACCCGCAGGCTCAACGAGCCGCCTCAATGCCTGCCTATTTGGTATTGCTCCGGGTAGAGATTGCTCGTTTCACCCGCACACACCCGAGGGCGCGCACGACTCGTCTCTGTAGCTCTAATCCTCACCTCGCGGTGGATGGGCGTTACCCACTACCCTGCTCTATGGAGTCCGGACTTTCCTCTATGCAACGTGCCTCGGCGAACCGAAGCACCCACACAGCGACCGTCTGATGAGCTTCCGTGCTGATTATCTCACGCGACCTGCGCCACGCCTACGATTTCGCGGATTCGGTGCCGGGCTTGCCTAATTTCCCCCTCCCGGCTCGAAAATAATGGGCGTCATTGTAAAAGCCAGCCGATTCATTCGCCGCCAACCAACCCGGAATACCGAGGATAGGCAGGGGATGCAGATGGTGCGTCGATGCCAACGACTCGGCATTCATTAACCATTCAGCCGCGCGCGAATCGATCTCCCTAAGCTGCGCCTCATGCGAAAGCGCTGAAAAATTATTGTCCACTTTCAGCAGCAAGGCCTTCGCAGTCACACCGATAAAGGGATTGAGCATTTTTTCCAGCACCGAATGGCCAGCGAGATAAAATCTTATATTGCTCCCGAGATCGGCCCGACGCTCAACAAATAATTTTTTCCATTCAAAATTCCGAATATGATCGAGCCAAGTTTCATCCGCGCTCGAGACGATCACGCCACCTTCATCAAACAAGGTCAGCACATCGCGCGGAATTGAACGCATTTTATTCGTACCCTCAACCGGTGACGGCAAGAGCCGCGCATGCATTTCCGAAATCGCCGCTTTGGATTTCGGGAACGTCAGCCACTGCATCGCGTTAAAGAAATCGTGCCAGTTTTCGCGCGTCGCGATTTCGCCAGTTTCGGCGATGCGTTTTTCGTAATGCATTAACGTTGATTCAGAATCGGCCGGCGCGACAAACTTAATCGGCTGACCGCGATGGTTGGCAAGATTCAACGCATTTGTTTGTATGTTGAGCGCGTCGAGCGACGGCCAGTGATCAGAGTTGAAAGCATCAAGACGATCGCGAATTGCATCAAAGCAGCGCGCGTTGAATCTCGGTTGCGCCTCATGCCAGGGCAGCGTGCTACGGGTTTTCACGATTCATTTAATTTTCAAACTCTAGCACTGGAAATCTTTTACAAGCATAAGCGCCTTGAAACGCACGTCTGTATTGCACTTTTTTATTCTTTACCAACGTCAACAAAGCCGCCAATCCAGCATTTCCCCGGCCCGCATCGGCACAATTACCGAGCCGGAAAACGGAAGCTCGTCGGGTACTTGCCATGACGATTTTTCCAGCGTAATCGTACCCGTGTTTCTGGGCAGACGATAAAAATCTGCGCCAAAAAAGCTCGCAAAACCTTCGAGCTTGTCAAGCGCATCAGCGGACTCAAAAGCTGACGCATAAAGCTCCATCGCATGCAGCGCGGTGTAGCAGCCTGCGCAACCACAGCTCGCTTCCTTCGTATTTTTGGCATGCGGCGCGCTGTCAGTGCCCAGGAAAAATTTCTGGTTGCCACTGGTGGCCGCTTTCAATAACGCCAGCCGATGCTCTTCACGTTTCAGCACCGGCAAACAATAATAATGCGGGCGAATGCCGCCTTTGAAAATTTCGTTGCGATTAAACAGCAAATGATGTGCGGTGATCGTGGCAGCCACATTTTCATTGGCAGCCAGCACAAACTTCACCGCATTCGCGGTCGTGATGTGTTCAAAAACAATGCGCAAATTCGGAAAGCGTAACGTCAGCGGGATCAAATATCGCTCGATAAAAATCCTCTCGCGATCAAAAATATCGACATCACTATCGGTTACTTCGCCATGCAGCAACAGCGGCATTCCGACCGATTGCATCATTTCAAACACAGCATCACATTTTCGAATATCGGTTACGCCTGAATCAGAATTGGTCGTCGCACCTGCCGGATAATATTTCACAGCGTGAACAAATCCGCTCGCCTTCGCGCGCTTGATTTCATCCGGATCAGTGTTATCGGTTAGGTATAGCGTCATTAACGGCTCGAACGCCGTGTTCGCAGGCAGGGCAGCCAAAATGCGGTCGCGATATCCACCCGCCTCCAGCGTGGTGCGCACCGGTGGTTTCAAATTCGGCATGATGATCGCGCGAGCAAATTGTCGCGCGGTATCTGGCAGCACGGCATTGAGCGCATCACCATCGCGCACATGCAAATGCCAATCATCAGGGCGGGTGATGACAAGAGAGTTTGGGATATTTTTAGTCATGCCGAATTATAAGTTGAACACAACGAATTGCGAGCTGGAAAGAAGACTTTATATTCACCGCGATTGCATAACGACTCAGCGCATGTCAGCGCGTTTTGACACTTATCAGCCGTGTACCGTCCCGGCAACCTCGTCATGCGTAAGACGCCAACGGTCAAAAATATGATCCAGCAGTGCCAGTTCGCCTCGCTCTTGCTTGTTATCAGCCGCCATCACGATTAGCAACAGCCGCGCGACAACGATGCGTTGATCGGCCATGTCAATGCTATCAATCACATTGTCAACGCGATCCGGATCGACGAGCAATGTCTCACCAAGCTCGCTTGCCTCAGCCACCAAATCGCTGCAATAATCGCGCGCTACCCGCATAAAATTTTCTCGCGAAATTCCGAGCGATTCATACGCATCCGCGCGATCCAGCACCGCGATTTCGCGGTTATCAATATGCGCATCCGTGACGATCATCATCGCCACCACCCGCGACATCGCTTCTGGACTATTTTGTGCATAGGTTTTCATGGCATTCATTCCTTCAATCAAGTTAAGAAGTCAGGGTGTGGCTTTCGCAGGAAGTTCCTGACCGCGTGTTTTATAAAGCGAGAACAACACGCCGCCTAGAATCAAACCAAACGTCACCGTGAGCGATATCACCGGCGGAATTTTGCCGATGATGCCGACGAGGAAAATTTTGGTACCAATAAACACCAGCACCAGTGCCAGCGCGTATTTCAAATAGGTGAAGCGATGGATCATCGCCGCTAGCGCGAAGTACAACGCACGGAGGCCCAGAATCGCAAAAATATTACTGGTGTAAACGATAAATGGATCGGTGGTAATCGCAAAAATCGCGGGAACCGAATCAACTGCAAAAACCAGATCGACAAACTCGATTAAACACAGCGCTAAAAAAAGCGGCGTCGCCCAACGGATGGTTTTGCCGGTGGCCGGGTCGGGCTTATAAACGAAGAATGCGTTGCCCTCAATCTTCTCGGTCACGCTCATCCGCTTTCTTAAAAATTTCAGCAGCGGATTGTTGCCGATGTCGGGCATGTGATTCGCGATCATCAACATTTTGATACCCGTGAGCACCAGAAATGCGCCGAACAGATATAAAACCCAGCTCATTTGTGTCACTAGGGCGGCACCCAAACCAATCATCAGCGCACGCAGCACAATGACCCCCAAGATGCCCCAAAACAAAACCCGGTGTTGATACAAACGGGGAATCGCGAAGTAAGTAAATATCAGCGCGATCACAAACACGTTATCCATCGATAACGATTTCTCGATCAAAAAGCCGGTGAAATACTCCATCCCGCTTTGCGCGCCAAAATACCAGGTCACCCACCCGCCAAAAATAAGCGCGACCGAAATATATCCCGCCGACAATAACAACGATTCTTTAACATCGATCTCATGATCATCCTTGTGCAACACGCCCAAATCGAAGGCGAGCAATGTGACCACGATGCCGATGAAGACGAACCAGACCCACGCTTCCTTACCGAGAAAATGGGCGTTAAAAAAATCAATAATGGGTTCCACTAAATAATCCTTGATTGATACAGCGTAATTGTGTTGTTAGCCATCCAAGCTATGGTTGAGTCGAGCGAATTCGAAACACGAAGCCGGACTAGGCATGGGTATAAAAATATCGACGCGTTATATGTTGGATATGTCGGGATATATTTTTATACCCGCGACGACCAACGAAAAATGCGGGTAGGGACCAAATCAACTTAATCAGAACTGCCCCAGATTGATTTGCCTTTATTTCGGCTGTGTCGCTTCAGGCGAAGTGGTGCAAGGCAATCCCCACGCGGGCTGAAGCCTGCGGACTATGGTTTGGGCAGGCTCTCACTCGGATTTCCTTTCAGGGTCATTGCATGGATTAAGCTGCAAGACTAGTCAAAAATGTCGCCCAGCCATGATTTTTTGCGATAACTTTGACGTCCATCTCGATGTCCCCCATCCCCATACCCGTCATCTCGATAACCAGCTTGCGCGGCGGAACTTTTGTTTGGACTCGGCGCTGGCACCGCGGCACGCTCGATCAATTTGTCGAGCTCGCCGCGATCCAGCCACACGCCACGGCACTGTGGGCAGTAATCAATCTCAACGCCCTGGCGCTCACTCATGATCAGGGCAACTTCTGGGCACGAAGGGCATTTCATTACATTCTCCTGATGCGTTATTCTTTAAAAAGCTAATCGTTGCTGAACTAATCGTCCCCACCGCCCAGGCCAAACAAGCTCATCAGGCTGGTAAAGAGATTAAAAATCGATACGTATAAACCCACTGTCGCCAACACATAATTAGTTTCACCACCATTCACGATGCGACTGGTTTCGTACAAAATCAGTCCCGCCGACAGCAGCGCCACCATCGCCGATACCGCTAGGCCCAAGGCAGGAATCTGCATGAATACGGCAGCCAAACCGGCGAGCAGCGCGATGATCATGCCGGCGAACAAAAAGCCACCCATGAAACTAAAGTCGCGACGTGTTTTTAGCACGTATGCTGACAGTGCTAGAAAGGTGATGCCGGTGGTCGCGAGCGCCATCGTGACGATTTGCCCGCCGCCCGGCAGCGACAATGTTTGGGTCAACATGGGGCCTAATGTGTAGCCCATAAATCCGGTGAGCGCGAATACGGCGGGGAGCGCCCAAATATTGTTCCGCTGTTTGTAAACCAGAAACAACAAACCAAAATAGCCCACCAGCGTGACAATAATTCCCGGCGACGGCAGCTTCAACGCGACGCTCACGCCCGCTACCGCAGCGCTGAAGAGCAGCGTCATCGATAGCAGCGCATAGGTGTTGCGAAGCACGCGGCTCGCGTCGGCCTGAATCGCGTTTGAATCGTTTGCGGCATAGTCGCCTATGGCCGTGACTGCGGGTACTTTATTAATATTTTCCATCATCATCACTCCATTGTTAAGTTTGAAATTCGATTACGGGTGAGCGCGAGCCGCGATAGCCGAGGGATCGCTTCCAGTTGCGCAACAACACCCGCAAGGCGCGGGCTAGCGCGTGATCCAGCGCAACACGCCAGTCTCGCGCGGTAGTGGTCACGGCAATGCTGCCAATATGGTCTGTCTTTATTTCCAGCCGACAACTTTTATCCTCGCCGCCGCGCGGGCCATTGACATCTGACAAACTAACTTTGGCGTGTGGTATCAACCATGTCATACGGCGCATGACGAAACGCACTCGTCGTTCTGCAAGTTCGCGCAAGTAGATACCATCTGGGTCCCGGGATTCAAAAATCACTTCCATTACACACCTCCATGGATTGAACACAGAGCGACAATACGACAGTTATCAATTCTGAAAAAGCAGATAATAGTGAATCGACACTTCGGATAAAACTGAATATAGGCAGAATCGATGAGCTTCAATATATGAACCTACGCTTCAACTACAAGCATCTTTACTATTTTTGGGTTGTTGCCAAGGAGGGCAGCATCACCGGTGCTGCCGCACGGCTGGGTATGGCCGTGCAAACCGTCAGCACCCAAGTGCGTGAACTTGAACGCTCTCTCGGCCATGCCCTACTCAAGCCCGCCGGTCGTGGACTGGCACTGACAGAGGCAGGCATTGCCACCATGCGTCAGGCGGACAATATTTTTCATTTGGGTGAACAGCTGCCAGACGTGATTCGTGCCGCTGTTGCCGCTCCTGGCATTCGTCTCGCGGTGGGCATCTCGGATGGCCTCGCCAAGCTTGTCGTGCGACGCTTGATGCAACCGATATTGCGCGAGCCCCACCTGCGGCTGCAATGTCACGAAGATGAATTCGATGATTTGCTGGGAGATTTGGCGCTACACCGATTCGATGCGGTGCTGGCTGATCGCGCAGCGGCTGCCAATCCGAACGTGAAACTCCACAGCCACCCGGTCGGCTCATCCCCGCTCGCCTGGTACGCGACCCCGCCGCTCTACGCTGCCGCGCGCAAAGGTTTTCCACAATCACTCGCGACCGTACCGGTAATTGTGCCGACCACACACGTTGCCACACGTGCGCGGCTCGACCTTTGGTTTGAACGAAAGTCAATTCGCCCGCGCATCGTGGGTGAATTCGAGGACAGCGCGTTGCTCAATACTTTTGGCGCCAGCGGCATGGGCGTGTTCCCTGCAGCCGAGCTGGTTCATGACGAATTAGTGGCGCAATACAACGTAAAACGCGTGGGCGCCTGCGACGGCGTGGAGGAGCATTTCTACTTGATTGTGGCTGCTAAAAAAGTGCAACATCCGTTGGTGCAGCGCTTGCTGGAGATTGAGCGATAGAATTAGCCAGAGCGCCGTTTGGCGCGGCGTTGCGCCGCAATTAGCTCAAACTGCTCGCCAGTGCTAGTGTTCTAGTCATAATTCGAAATGAGGATTGACTAACAACAGAACAAGTTACGATATTCCTATAACTGAAATATGAGCGCGCTTTGAAAACCGCAATCAAAATACCAGACGCATTGTTGAAATCAGCGACGCAACTTGCACAACGGAACCAAACAACCATGCGCGCCGTGGTCGAGGACGGCTTACGCCGCGTGCTGAGCGATCAGCCAGCCCACGCAAAACCCGCCTTCAAGCTCAACGATGCGAGCGTTCGCGGCAAAGTCATGCTGATTCCTGACCCGCGTCGCTGGCAGGAAATGAAAGCAGAACATGTCGTTTCACAGGCCCTGAAGAATTTCAAATGATTGCGGTCGATACCAACATTCTTGTGAACACGCATCGGGCTGAATTAGTCTTTCACGAGCAAACTTATGATTGTCTGCGAGTTCTTGCAGAGGGTGCTGCGCCGTGGGGGATTCCGGTGAGTTGCCTGCATGGATTTTTGGCAGTGGTGTGGAATCCACAAATTTTTAATCCCGCCAGAAGCGTCAAGCAATCTATTGATCAAATCGATACCTGGCGCGCCTCACCGCAAGCACATGTTCTGCACAGCTGCTTGCAACACGGGCAAATATTGTCCGAGCTCGCCGTGAACGCCAAACTTCAAGGCAGGCAATTTCACGATGCCCGCATCGCGGCGATTTGCATTGAAAATGGTGGGTCCATTTTGTGGAGTGCGGATCGCGATTTTGGGCGATTTAAGGCAGTAAAATCGGTTAATCCGCGGGTGTAAATTTTGCCTGAATTTAAATATCGGGGCTTTCAATCGCAAATGACCACACAATTTCTTCGCAGTAGCGTTTCTTTGCGCCGCGAAGAAAATTTAAACAGCACAAATGAATCATAGGCAGGATAAACGCTCACGGAATCAATCGCGCTCCAGCTTAAATTGCAAAAAATATGCGGAGTGTGTAAATAAAATAAAATTTTGCGAGCAATAACTTTTCAATGCCCTTTGTTTTTGCAGTCATCGGCACGCTGATGCTTGCGAGCGAGAAGGCGGGCGAATAATCAATGAAATGATTGTCAGTGAAGGCGATCTGGAAATTTTAGTTATCTGCAATCCGGTACGTTGGTAGGTGCGGGGAAGCAACAAGTTTGAAACCACCGTGAGAGGCAAGGGTATTCGACACCTCGAGCAACAGGTCAAAGTGGGGCACCTTTCCTCCGCCACATGAAAGTCCACAGAGGCGGCGGCGGCTTCCAGATCAATCCCGAATACGTCGATGAACGTAAACAATATTTCTACTGCTCAAGTGATCTGGGCAAAACATGGGCGCGAGAAACCGGACGCATGCAAACACCGCCCGACGTGCTGCCGCCCGCAACTGACAATAAGCTGCAAATAACGAAGCCTAGCTACCGACCGCCAATTACACTTTTCTGTTCTTCCTCGACATCACTGGATACGGAGCCGGAACGTAAAAACGAAATGCGTAAAATTTTAAATCGCAACCCCACTCAATCGCGCATCGCCCATGCGATCCATGCAATCGACAAGGCTTGCGCGGGTAAGCGCAGCCACAGGCCTACCACCGGTAGCGATGGGTAGAGTTCCGCATTCATGGCCATGTGTACATTGGCCGGAAAAACCGCGACGCATAGCGCGATCAGGCCCCAGCCTGCCCACTTCGTGTATCGCCGGGTCAGCAGCGTTAATCCCAGCACGATTTCGGCCACGCCGCTGATGTAAACCAGCTCCAGATGCCACGGCAGGTAGGGCGGCATGGCGGTCACGTAGAGCGCGGCGTTGATGAAATGGCTGATGCCGGCGATAACAAATATCGCGCTGAGCAGGTATCGTGACGCTATTTTTAAGCGTGGCATATTTACTTTCGGCGGTGCTGGTGCGCAGAATGTGGCTTATTCAACTGGCTTCAAGCCTAACGCCATTTCATACACCAAATTCTTTTTCTCCCCCGTCAGCTTTACCGCGAGCGCCACCGCTTGCTTTAGCGGTAAATCTTCAAGTAATACTTTTAATGTCTTCTTCAATGCTTGTTGTTGAGCCATTTCTGCTTCAATCGGCACGCCAGTGCTTGACTTTGAAAGTATTAGTACAAATTCGCCGCGCTGGTTATTGTCATGCGCTTCCAGCCATGCAACCGCGTCGGCTAGCTTCAGGCGAATAATGGTTTCAAATTTTTTGGTGAGTTCGCGGCAGATGACGAGCTCACGTGCATTGCCGAAAATCGCGGCCATGGATGCGACTGATTCGACCACGCGATGCGGCGACTCGTAAAACACCAGCGCGTAGGCCGAGTCTTTTAGCGCTTCCAGTGAACGCCGGCGGTCACCCTCTTTGGGCGGCAGGAAGCCGTGAAAGAGAAATCCGCCCTCGCCTTCACCGCTGGCGGACAGCGCTGCGACCAGCGCACTTGCGCCCGGAATCGGCACCACTATAAAACCTGCGGCCTGCACCGCCGCGACCACTCTGGCGCCCGGATCGCTCACCGCGGGCGTACCCGCATCGGTGACGAGCGCAACCGATTGGCCTTCACTCAATAGTTTGACGATGCCGTCGGCGGCATTGCGCTCGTTATGGTCATGCACCGCGATCAGGCGCTGCGATATGCCGAAATGACCGAGCAGCGATTTTGTCATGCGCGTGTCTTCTGCGGCGATGACGCTCACCTCACGTAACGTGTCAAGCGCGCGATGCGTGATGTCGCCCAGATTACCGATCGGCGTGGCGACCACATATAATGCAGGAGGTAATTTTGGATGCGGTATATCGAACAATTTTTCAGTCAAGGGTTGTCCATTTTCTATGATTAATTTCCTGCGTCGCTCACGTCTTTTATTGAGCTGCTTGGTTTGTATGAGCGTATTGCTCACCGCCTGCGCCAGCAATGTTCCGCCTACTGCGCTTCCCGCTACTGCAATTAACAACCCTGCGCTACCGAGCGCTGTTAGTCCGCTTTCGCCTCCTGCTATTGTCGCGCAAACCGATCCGTTTGCGATTGAAGAGATTCGCGCAGGCAAATCGCCTTCAATCACCGCTTCACCCGCGGAGGCCAATCCGCCCAACCAAGCGGATCGGCCTGCACCACACATTGCACTGATCGTGCCACTGAATTCAAAAACATTTGGCAAAGTAGCCGATGCCGTGAAACTAGGTTTTATCGCCGGTGCCGCCGCTGATGGCAAAGCCGCCACGCCTTATCGAATTTACGCGGCCGACGATGAATCGGCAGCACCTTCCCCACAAACGCTTGCCGGACTATATCGCCTAGCAACCGCTGCAGGGGCGATTGCGATTGTGGGTGGCGTGACCCGCGATGGCGCAAATGTGCTGGCGCGCTTGGTCGCAACTGAATACAGCGCTATTCCATCGCTGGCGCTTAACGCACCAGAGGCCAGCCTGGCCGATAATTTTTTCTATGTCTCGCTGAATCTTGATTGGGAAGCGCGCTTGGTCGCGCGTGCTGCCGCGCGAGAAGGATTTAAACGCGCCGCGCTGGTAACGAGCGCCGTGGCACTCAGCAAACGCATTCAGGATAGCTTTGAAAAAGAATGGTTGCTATTGGGCGGCGAGGTGGTCGCGCAGGTAGCTTTTAGCGGCGATGCCAATGCCAGCGCGAACGAGGTGCAGCGCATCAAGGCACCGCTGGATCGCGCTAAACCTGATGTTATTTTTATCGCCGCAGGTCCTCGTGCGGCGCGGTCTGCGCGGCCCTACCTGCCCGCTGGCACGGCGGTGTTCTCGACCTCACACGCGCTGGATGCGAAAGCAGATATCGCGACCAATATAGATCTGGAAGGTGTGCGGTTTTTGGAAATGCCCTGGTTTGTTGAAAAAGATCATCCCGCCGTCATGACTTACAGCCGCCCTGAAGGGACGATGCCGATCGACTACGAGCGACTTTATGCGCTCGGCATTGATGCGTGGCGTTTGACGCAACTGCTCTTGAAATCCGCAAGCACTCAAAATAATGTGCGCGGTATCCCGCCGTTAGATGGCGTGACCGGGCGGCTGACGCTCGACGGTGCGCAATTTGTACGGGCGCTGTCGACAGTCGAGATGCGCAATGGGCAAACCGTGCTCTCACGCAGCGCCGAATAATGCTCAGCAAGCTATTCAGCAAAAAACAGGCTGGTGACGATGCTGAGCGGGCAGCGGAACGATATTTGACCGGACAGGGTCTTAGTATCATTGAACGCAATTTCAGAACGCGATTTGGCGAAATAGATCTGATCATGCGCGATGCAGAAACTCTGGTTTTTATTGAAGTGCGATTGAGGAAAAATAATGATTTTGGCGGTGCAGCAGCCAGCATTGGTGTGCAAAAGCAGCGCCGGATTGTCGCCGCAGCCCAACAATACATCGCCGGTTTGCGCCACCCGCCGTCTTGTCGTTTTGATGCGGTGCTGATCACGGGAGCGAAAATTGAATGGCTCAAGGATGCGTTCGGGTCATAACATGGGTGCGCAAACGCGATAACAATTCAAGCAGATGCATGCAAAAATAATGTTGTTCTACCATCACTTAAAATATTAATATTAATATGAATATCGAATCAAGAATTACCCAGCATTTTCAAGACAGCGCAGAACTCAAGCTTCGATGCCTGGCGCAATTGCGTCCTCATGTCGCTGCCGCCTCGCATGCAATGGCCGACGCGATGCGTTCCGGCAATAAAATTCTCGCCTGCGGCAACGGTGGCTCTGCGGCTGACAGCCAGCATTTTGCGGCCGAGTTCTTGAATCGTCTTGAAATGGAGCGCGGTGAATTGGCGGCTATGTCGCTGACCACCGACACATCAACGCTGACTTCAATTGCGAACGATTATTCCTATGAGGAAATTTTTTCAAAACAGGTTCGTGCGCTCGGAAAACCCAACGATATTTTGTTTGCGATTACGACCAGCGGCAATTCAAAAAACGTACTCAAAGCAATTGAGGCCGCGCACGCAAAACAAATCAAGGTGGTGGCGCTGTCCGGGCGCGACGGCGGCAAGTTGAATGAGCTGCTGGCACCGGGCGATATTCATATTTGCGTGCCGCACGAACGGACGCTGCGCATTCAGGAAGTACACATTCTGGTCATTCACTGCCTGTGCGATGCGGTTGACAGTATTTTATTTGGAGAAAAATAATGCGTTTGATAATTGCGATGTTACTGATTGCCGTCTCCGCGTTGCTACAAGGCTGCTTCCCGCTAGCAGCAATCGGCGTGGGTGCCACCGCCGTTGTCTTGAGCGATCGTCGCTCCCCCGGCTTCTATATCGAAGATGAAAAAATAGAATGGAAAATACGTGTGGAGGTGATCGAAGGATTCAAGGATGCACACATCAACGCGACCAGCTATAACCTTTCGGTATTGCTTACCGGCGAGGTACTCACCGAGCAGGCTAAAAAAGATGTTGAGGCCGCCGCGCGCAGCAATTCGGGCGTTAAAACCGTGACCAATGAAATTACCGTGGGGGGCAATTCGTCGCTTGCCTCGCGCAGCAGCGATAGCTTGATTACCACCAGCGTGAAAGCGCGCCTCATCAACAACGGCAAGGTGTCCCCCAGCCACGTCAAGGTCGTGACTGAAAGCGGGGTAGTGTATTTGATGGGGATTCTGACACGCGAAGAAAGTGATGCCGCGGCAGAAATTGCGCGCACCACCAGTGGCGCCAGCCGCGTGGTGAAGGTGTTTGAATATATTGATAAAGCGCCGATGCTTTGATTTGCGACGCCTGACGTTGAATCAGGCGTTGAGGCTTATTTGTTTCGCCTTTTCAACCAGCGCAGCACGCTCCCGATCAACGGAAACTGCTCATACAACTCACCGGCAGCATCCCAGTAATCGCGGTGATAATTAACCCGCCCGTCGGCGGCGAAACGAACATGCGACAGACCGTGAATTCGGCGCGGAAGCTGCGGTTTTAAAGATTTGATACGAAAATCGAAATCCCAAATCAGAATTGCGCTATTTTCTTGCGCGATGGTTTCCGCAATGACAAACCGCGGATCGTGCAGCCGCATAAACATTTCGCCAAAGATATGTTTAATGGGTGCAATCCCGGTCACTGCATTAAAAGGGTCGCAAAAATAGGCGTCCTCGCTGTAAACCGTGGCCATCTCCGCGACAGATTCAGGAGACAACGTTTGAAAATAATCAACAAGATTATTTAGCGCCGCCTGCGTTCCGACATCCCCTGTATTCACGGCCAGTGTTGCTATAACTTGGTTGATTTTTTAATCGCTGCGAAATACAACGAGTAAGGCAGATGTCGCAAGATTTTCAACATGTTGGTAAAGCGTTTGGGAAAGTGAATTTCAAACTCACCTTTTTCAAATCCGTTGATAATTTCCAATGCCGCTGCTTCAGGTGTAATCAGTGAAGGCATTTCAAAATCATTTTTATCGGTCATTGGCGTTTTAACAAAGCCGGGACAAATTAGATAAACATCGAGGCCTTTTTCTTTGAGATCGATGTACATGGTCTCGGCCAGATTGATCAGCGCCGCCTTGGTGGGCCCGTAAATCAGGCTTTTGGGTAACCCACGATACCCGGCCACGCTTGATACCAAGGCGATGCCGCCGGATTTAGCCTGCATAAAGCGTGGAATCACCACCGACAAGCCATTCATAAAACCGCCCCAATTTACGTCGATCATCTTTTTGGCGACGTCTAAATCGATCTCCCAAGCACGCATCGCATTGTAATCCCCCGCCATAAACACCACCAGATCATAACCGCCCCACGCTTCGACCAGCTCTTGCTCAGCGGCTTTAATGGTCTCGACCTTGGTGATGTCGAGCGGTAGCGAGATGGCCCGGGATGCACCAAAACGCGTCACCATCGCGTTTAATTTATCCGCGCTGCGCGCCGAGATGGCGACCTTTGCCTGGCGAGAATGCAACGCATCCGCGAGTGCCGCACCAATGCCGGTGGATGCACCTACAATCCACACACGTTTTTTTGACCAATCGGTTATTTTTGTATTGAGTGACATTTCTTCACAACCTTATTTAACTGCTATCGAGGCTACTTTTGACGCGGGCATCGAAGCGAGTGTTGAAGCAATTATCGTTTGCGAAAAAAGATCGATATTTGCGCAAACTCAAGTCCAAACTTAGTCATGGTGGTACGGTTGGCAAGCGTCTTATCATCGATCTTCCACATCCAGTCATCCATGCTCATGTGATATCCGCCCTGCTCCTCCGGCAATGCCAGCGTGTAATTCCAGCGCAGCGTATTGCCGCTCGCCTGTCCCTGTGCTTCTCCCACGATATCGCCAGCCTGGCCGGTATAGCGATCACCGTCTTTGGTAATTTTCCAGACGCGCTTTTCGGTTTTTCCATCTGACCATTGGAAACTTTCATCGAGCGTTCCTTCATTGCCGTTCCATTTGCAGTCCATCTCGACCACCATGCGGCGGATCACTTTGCCAGATCGATCCTGCACCATGCCCCAGCCGTCTACCTTGCCGTTGAAATAGGTCGATAAATCAAGTCTGGGTGTTTCTTTGGCATAGTCGGTAACGACCACCGACGCACAACCGCTCAACAGAATCGCCGCAGCTGAGGCGACCAAAATACAAAATTTACGAATCATGAATTCACTCCTTGTGGTTCTTTGTGGTCTGGTGATTCTGGTGGTTGTTGCGGCTCTGATGTTGATTGCAGCGCACCCGCTGGCGTGTGCTTGATAAATGGGGAAAATACCAATGCCGCAATAGCGCCGAGCTTGAGTATGCACGGCAAAAGCGCATAGGTGGCCGATAAATACAGCAGCGCATGCGGCGATGTGGTTATTTTTGGCTGATAGCCGAGCAGCGAAAGCGTGGGCAAGGCAATGCCCGCCGCCAGAGCCAGATTCATTTTGGTCACCAAATTCCAGAGCCCGAAATAAGAGCCTTCATTGCGCCCCGATCCCGCTCGCTCGTCATCATCGATAACGTCCGCCAGAATCGAGGGTGGCAACGCCAAATCAGCGCCCAGCCCCAGTCCGGACATCACGCAAATTATCATAAATGGGGTCACGTCTCCCGCTTGCAGCAGAAACGCCCATACGAACGCCACAATCGACAACATCATTCCCACCAGCCATGCGCGGGCCTTACCAATGCGCGTTGACAGCCATATCCATAACGGCATTCCCATTGCGCCCGCTGCAAAATAGGCGATCAGGAACGCCGCCGTCATGCTAGGTTTCTGGATCACATCCTCGATAAAAAACAACACGAGCGTGGCCGGGATTGAGGCCGCAATCCCGTTGAACACAAACACGATGAGCAGCCGCTTGAAGCGCGAATTTTTAAGCGGTTTGATCATGGCGCGAAACGCGTTTTCAGGTGCTGCCTGTAGCCGCGCCGCCGGTTTAGGGGATAGCGCAAGCGTGGCCACGACCAGCAAAATCAGGAACGGAATAAACACCCAAGCAAAAATCGCGTAGCCCTCACGCGGCCCAAATTTATCTGAAAAAATCTGTGGCAGCGCAGCGGCTAAAAAAACGCCTATCAGGCTCATTCCCTCCCGAAACGCCGTGATGCGGGTACGCTCAAGCGGATCGTGCGAGATTTCTGCGCCATACGCCTGATAGCTAATCTGCATCATGCTAAACGCCGAGTAAACGAGTAGCAGCATCGCCACCAACCACCAGGCCAGCGGGGTTTCGCTTAATGCCGGAGGGCTGAACAATCCCAACATACCGAGCGCCAATATCGGTGTTCCGATCGCCACAAATATGTATCGTCCGAATCTACCAAATCCACCAAGGCGACCATCACGGACTAGATCGCTCCAGTGGCCCAACAACGGGTCTTGCACCGCATCGAACACGCGTGCGGCCAGCAGCAGCCCACCGATTGCGATGAGATTCAAGCCCATGACGTCCGAATAAAATTTCGGCACATTCACATAAATCGGCAGCGCGGCCATGGCCAGCGGAATACCGGTGAGGCCATATGCGACCAGACGCCATGACGATATTCGGGCTGCGTCGGTCATAGCCTAATATCCGGGCAAGTCATGCACGGCAAACCACTACTGCGCGCCTAATAATTTTTCGCGTAACTTTGGCTCGCTGGTCTTTTCAGATAACCACACATCAAAAAACGCCTTTACGAACTCAGCATCGTCAATGCTTCCGATTAATTTATCTCGCGAATAATATTTCACCCCTTTGCCTGGAATCGAGACGCCTACCAATGTGTCACCCTTTTTTACGTCGGGGAAAACCCTCATCATCTCCTCGCCCCACCGTTTCAATTTTTGCTCTTCTCCGTAACCTACCTTGCGCATCTCGCCCACTGTACGTTCGGCAATCTCGCGACCTTTGAACGCCATGTCATAGACGAGCTGGAGTGCAAAAACATCTGCGGCCGAGTGCGCTTTTTGCGGCGTCCACAGTCGCGCGTCGTACACTTTAAGGCCGAAGAATTTAAGGCTACCTTCTCCGCGCAAGCTTAGGGCGCTACTTTCTTTCACCACCTCCGGTAACGCTGCGGTTCCCGCGAAAGCCAGTGACGACGCAATCGTCATACCGAGCGCACTTACACCGATGAATAAAATCATGGCAACATTTTTCATAATGACTTTTTAACCCCCATCAAAAATGACGTATCCGATTAGCCGCGACGACTAAGTTCCAACTGCATGACATCAGTACGACCGGCACGGAAACCTGCCTCACAATAGCAGAGATAAAATCGCCATATCTGCAAAAATTTATCATCAAACCCGAGCGGCTTGATGTCGCCGACTTTGGCGTTGACGCGATCAAGCCAGCGTTTCAGGGTTTCAGCATAGTCGAGGCCAAAACGGTATGGCTCTCCGGCAGTCAATTTTGCATGTTTGGCATCGGCAATAAATCGTTCAACCGGAGCCAGCATACCGCCCGGGAAAATGTATTCACGAATAAAGTCACTATTGGCGCGATAGCGATCAAACACCTCTTCCGCGATGGTAATTGCCTGGATCACCGCACGGCCATTGGGCTTTAGGCGATCATGCACCGCCTCAAAATACGTCGGCCAGAAACGCTCGCCCACAGCCTCAAACATTTCAATCGAGACCACATAATCCCAGCTACCTTGAACATCGCGATAGTCAATCAGCTGCAAATCCACCAGATGATCCAGGCTCGCACTTTTCATCCTCGCCTGCGCAAATTCAAGCTGCGCGACTGAAAGCGTAATGCCGGTGACTTTCACCACCCGCGTTTTGGCCGCGTGCTCAGCAAAACCGCCCCACCCACAACCGATCTCCAGAATAGTTTCACCCGGTTTTGGATTCAACACTTGCAAAATCCGCTCGTATTTTGCGGTCTGCGCGTCTTCCAGCGATCGCTGGTAATCGCCATTGAACACGGCGCTGGAATAGGTCATTGTTTGATCTAGCCATAATTTGTAAAAATTGTTCGACAAATCATAGTGGGCGTGAATATTTTTCTTGGCACGCGCCTTCGTATTCGCGCGTAACAAATGTTTGATGCGGAAAAAAAGCGCGACCAGCGGTTTTCCATAGAAAACAGCCTCAAACGCCCGCTGGTTTGCCACGCAAAGTTCAAGAAACTGGGCAAGATGGCCTGTAAACAAGCGGCCATCCCGGTAGCACTCCGCCAAACCAATCTCGGCCGATTTTAATGCCTCACGCGCGACGCCCCAATCGACAAATCGCAAGTCAGCATGCGGACCGGCATGCGTGCCTTTAAATTGTGTGGTCACGCCTTCAGGCGACGTGAATGTCAGCACGCCGCAATCAAGCTGTCGCATCAGCGCATAAAAGGTGCGCGCGATCGCAGGGAGTTTGTCTTCTTGCGGAATCGATAAAAGTTCTTGGGTAGTCATGATTTGAATGCTCGTGGTGGGGTCTATTGGCGGGCTTAATAATATTGATGTTGCAGGTTGTACGAGAAAACCTAGCGCGTGGTTTCAATCGTCGGTGGCGCTGGCTTTGAAATTAATGGCACCTGCTTTAACCAAAGCTTGAGCGCTTGCCAGTGAATCCGCGCCATCACGCCGAATGTCATCAGCGGATAACGGAAAAATGCCGAAAACACCGCTAGCGAGGTCAGCGCCTGCGGTTTGCCAAAAATAGTCGTGGTGATTAATGGGCTGTTATTGTTTTCGGTGGTGCGGCTGAAGTTAACGCTCGATTCAGCACTTGTTTCTGCGCCCGCGTTGCCAGCCAGCTCATCGTGATAATCAATTTGTGCGAATGCCCGATCGTCAATTTGCTCGAAGCGAAATCGATAATGACCCTTCACTTCACAAAACGGCGAGACGTAAAGTACCTTGCGCGCCGTAAACCAATCGCTCGCTTGGATGACACGTTGATCGTCATGCGCCAGCAAATAATTGTGCCGTTCGCCGAAGGTGTTATTTACTTCGCAAAGCGCCGCGCGCAATCCGCCCGTGCGATCGAAGCAATACCACACGCTGATGGGATTAAACACATAGCCCAGCATCCGCGGAAATGCCTGCAATATGATCTCACCATCGGCTGCGTGAATCCCTTCGCGCGCGAGTAAAGCGCGAATCCATGACTCAAGACTGCTGCCATCGCGCGGCCCGAAGTCGCGGGTCATGAAGGAAAGCAGATTGAATTTATCTTTGGAAAAAAAAATGTTGCGCGGAATTCCGCCAACCGTATCAAGCCGGGACAACGGCACCCGCAAAAAAAATACCCCGTATGAAAACGGATGAACGACCGGCTTGAAACGTTTATGCATCACCCGGCCGAAGCATAACTCAACTGCGGCCTGAGCTGGCCACTGTGCAGTTAAGTGGGCGCTTGGGCGAGCGGCTGAATGAGCAGATTTGGGCTTACTCAATCGTCCACTCCCGGATATGCGGAGCGCAAATCGTTCGCGGCGGGTACATTGGTTTGCCACGGCACCGTCGCCCCCAACGCTTTTGCCACCGCTATACCTGACATCAAACCATCTTCGTGGAAACCGTAGCGCGTCCATGCGCCCGCGAACCAAGACCGACGTTGGCCTTGCAACGCGCGCAATTCGCGTTTCGCGCCGACACTGGCGGCCAGAAACACCGGATGATCGTATTGGATCGTCTTGATGATTTTGGCGGGCTCAAGCGAAATACGTGGGTTCATGGTGACGATGACGGGGGTTTGAAACGGTAGCGGCTGCAATCGATTGATCAAATACGAGAGCGACACGCCGTCGAACTCCTTTTGGATATTTTCATTCGACGTCGTTGGTAACGTAGTTGACGATATAGCCGACCCTGTCGTGGACGTATAGGCGGCATGATAGTTCCACGATGCCCAGGCGCGGCGACGAATGGGCAGCACGCGCGTGTCGGTATGCAAAATCGCGGTATTGGGCTGGTAGGGAATGGCCGACAAAATCCGCTTTTCTTCGCCGGTAGCGTCGGCGAGGATCCTCAATGTTTGATCGGAGTGGCAGGCGAACACGATTTGATCGTATGTTTCAGTAAGATTGTGGGCAGTTATCGAAACGCCGTTCAGAAGTCGTACTACTCTGCTCACCCCGGCATTGAGGCGCACGTCAAGGCGCATATCGGAAGGCCCGCCGAGAAGCGCTCGGGTGTAAGTTTGGGTGCCACCATTGACGGTGCGCCATTGCGGCCGATTGCTGACGGATAACAATCCGTGGTTATGGCAAAACGTGAGCAAGGTCGCCAGTGGAAAATCGTCAATTTTTTGGGTGGGCGTCGACCAGACGCAGCCGGCCATTGGGCTCAAATACCAGTCGCGGAACGCTCTGCTGTACCGATTTGCCCGGAGAAATTCGCCCACCGTGCCAGGCATGGCCGAATTGCTGGTGACGAGGCCTGTCGCTTCGCGATTGAAACGCATGATGTCACGAAGCATGCCCCAAAATTTTGGCTTAAGCAGATTCGCAGGCTGGGCAAATACGGTCGCCAGATTTGAACCAGACCACTCCAGCCGACTGCGGTTGCCATCGGTGAGTTTGACGCTAAAAGACATGTCTGACAGCGCATCTGCAACCCCCAGGTGCTTGAACATGGCAATTAAGTTTGGATACGTCCAATCGTTAAACACCAGAAAACCAGTATCGACCGGCGCAGTGACGCCGTCGAGGGTTACATTGATGGTGTTGGTATGCCCACCAAGATAGTCGTTTTGCTCAAACAATGTGACTTGATGGGCACCGTCTGCAAATTTGCTGAGCAGCCATGCGGCCGACGCGCCTGCAACCCCGGATCCAATAATCGCAATCTTCATTAATTTATCTTAATTTTTCGATTTAATTTTGAGGTTTAACCAGAACTTGACAGCATTTATCTAAAGTTTACTTAATGCTTGCGCAAGACTTGTTGAATGGTTGTAAAAGCATTCCGACGCGCACATTTGCAACTTTTCGGGGAAATTCACCATCCTCAACATCCGTCTACACGCAGTAGCCGTATCAAAAATGCCATCCTAGTTGACTACCCAGCCAAAAAATGTCCCAAAAGACTACATTCCTTGCAATTCTACGGGTGGTTTAATAAGTTGGATGTAAGTTGCAGGCGACTAGGACTCCATCATGCAGCGCCCCGGCAAATGCGCCCATTAGGCACGCTGTACTCGTAATTTTGTTATCCTACGCACTAACCGGAAATTATATGCAAACCAAAGCCGACTCCCCACACATGTTGTACCCCGACTTATTTCGCGATCTTGAAAAATCACGCTGGGATATGGCGACCGATATTCCATGGGACGACTTCGATGCTGCCAAGCTCACCGACGAGCAGGCGATCACAATCAAAATGAACGCGATTACCGAATGGTCTGCATTACCGGCCACCGAAATGTTTCTACGCGACAACCAACATGACAGCGATTTTTCTGCGTTCATGTCGATCTGGTTTTACGAAGAACAGAAACACTCGCTAGTATTGATGGAGTATTTGCGCCGCTACCGGCCTGACATGGTGCCGAAAGAAGAAGAGCTGCATGCGGTTCGCTTTACGTTCGACCCGGCCCCGGCGCTGGAAACACTCATGCTGCATTTTTGTGGCGAAATTCGATTGACGCAGTGGTATCGACGCGCCGCCGAATGGCACACAGAGCCCGTGATCAAGAAAATTTACGACACCATTTCAAAAGACGAAGCACGCCATGCCGGCGCTTATTTCCGCTACATGAAACGGGCGATTGAAAAGGTTGGCGGTGAGGCGCAAATCGCGTTTGCTAAAATCGGCGTGCTGATGGCGAGTTCCGGCAAAAGCGGCAAACCACTCCACCCCACCAATTTGCATGTGAATACGAGTTTGTTTCCGAATGACACTGTGCAGTCGCGTTTACCCGACCCGGAATGGTTGGAGCGTTGGCTTGATACGCAGATCAAATTCGATAAAGTGTGGGAAGGTCGCGTCGTCGGCGGGATCTTGAAGCAACTCTCAAATTTATTTGATCGCTCGTTCGAAACCTCAACGGATTTAAACCGCTTCCGCAAGGAGTTGATTGCTAAATTTGCCGTACCCGTGACGCCAGCAATCGCAAGCGCGGCTTAACACCCGCTGCAATATAAAAATTAAACCCCAGTATTGGCGGGCAGTTCGGAGCACTTTTGCCATGAATCACCCGCCATTATTAGGGTTTACATATTGATAAATCGCGAACATCCCTGTCCACGTGCCTTTGCCGAAGCTGAACACATCCCGGGCACTTTACCTGCATCGCGCACCGCCTGGTTATGCGTCCTTCCTTCGAAAATAAGTTTTGTGACCCTGCCACAGTGCGTGAGCGTGCGGCGGTTTTGTCAAGAAAAGTAGCGTTCACCAACGGCGTTTTTGACGTCCTGCATCGTGGTCATGTCAGCTACCTTGCTGAGGCGCGTTCGCTCGGATCTTCACTTATCGTGGCGTTGAATTCTGATGCGTCGGTGAAGCGTTTAGGCAAAGGCGACGACCGGCCCATCAACACGCTGGAAGATCGCATGGCGGTGATCGCGGCGCTCGAATGCGTGAGCTTGGTTACTTGGTTTGAGGAAGACACACCACTCGCCCGTATCATCGAGGTGCGCCCGGACGTGCTGGTAAAAGGCGGCGATTGGGCAATTGATAAAGTTGTTGGTGGCGCCGAAGTTACCGCATGGGGCGGAAGTGTGCACGCCATTAACTTCCAGTTTGAACGCTCGACCACGGCCATGCTTAAAAAAATTCGTACGCCGCAACGTTGATGTTGCCGACACAAATAATTGAGCAGCTAAGAGCTATCGTAGGCGATGCAGGCGTGGTTACTAATGCAGCTGACATGGCGCCCTACCTCACTGATTGGCGCGGCAACTACACCGGTGCAGCCCAGGCGATTGTGCGTCCCGCGAACACCGCGGAAGTCGCTGATGTTGTAAAACTTTGCGCCGCACATAAAACGCCAATGGTGCCGCAAGGCGGCAACACCGGCCTGGTCGGCGGCGGCATTCCTGATAGCAGCGGCAACGCCGTCATTGTCTCGTTGCGCCGCATGAATCGCATTCGCGAAGTCGATCTGGCGAATAGCGCGATGGTGGTCGAAGCAGGCTGTATTTTGCAAACGATTCAGGACACCGCGCGCGAACATCAGCAACTTTTCCCGCTCTCGCTTGCAGCCGAAGGTAGCTGCACCATTGGCGGTAACTTATCTACCAACGCCGGTGGTACCGCTGTGCTGCGCTATGGTAATAGCCGCGATCTGGTGCTGGGAATCGAAGCAGTAATGCCTGATGGGCGTGTCTGGAACGGCTTGAAGGCATTACGCAAAGACAACACCGGGTACGATCTGAAGCATTTGCTGATGGGCGCGGAAGGCACGCTCGGCATCATTACCGCCGCCGTCCTGAAATTATTTCCCGCCGCTCAAAGTACTTGCACCGCCATGATTGCACTCTCGCGGGCGGCAGATTCCGTCGCGCTATTAAAGCTGATTCGTGATGGGCTGGGAGATCGTCTAACCGGTTTTGAATTGATGTCGCGCATTTGTATTGATGGTGTCATCAAACATTTTCCAGCCACCATGGAACCATTCGCGGACCGCCGCGACTGGCAAGTTTTGGTAGAGCTTACGGACAGCATGCGCCTTTCACCACTCGCCGATGCGCTTGCTGCTGCACTCGAACCTGCGTTCGAAAGTGGCTTGGCGATGGATGCGGTGATCGCTTCAAGCGAAGCGCAATCAGTCGCGATGTGGAACATACGCGAGCACATTCCCGAAGCAGAAAAGCTCGATGGCAAGAGCATAAAGCACGATATTTCAATGCCAATTTCGCGAATTGGAGACTTTATCGATATCGCCGAGCCGCGCCTTCTGGCCGCACTACCGGATGCACGCGTTATCTGCTTCGGCCACGTCGGCGATGGCAATTTGCACTACAACCTGAGCTTTCCCGGCGTCGCCCCCACGCCCGGACAAATTAAAGTCGCAAATAAAATTGTCTACGATTTATTGGACGAAATGCATGGCTCCATCAGCGCCGAACATGGCCTAGGCCAACTAAAACGCGAAGAGATCACGCGGCATAAAAGTGAAGTCGAACTCGATACCATGCGCGCGATCAAGCGTGCGCTGGATCCGCTGGGAATTATGAATCCCGGAAAGGTTGTTTGACGCCGATTACCGGATAGAGTCTAATTTTTCGCGGGCACCGCGACCACGGCCTGGGTAGCCGCTCCAATCGGACAAGTTACCGCTTTGACCGTGCTGCTTTCATAGTCGCGCTGCATGATGGTGAGACGGGCGATCATGTTGGTATCTGGTTCGCGCAAGCTGAATATTGTTTCCTTGACTTGTGGCGTTCGGGGCACAATTACGGCCTTTTTTACGAGCTTGCCGGCCTTCGCTTCCAGGTCAGCAAGACCGCGATTAGCAGCTTCTTCGGTAGAAAAAACGCCCAGCGACAAGCTGTTATCGGACAAGATCGAAATATCTTTCAAGCCGCCTTTTTTCAACGAAGCTGCCAGCGTCTCGGCAGCTTTACGGTCCTTGGATGCCGGCACAGCGACGCCGTAGCGAGTGAACTCTTCTATGTTGCGAGTGGTGAGGCGATCGCCCGCCCCCATTTCTGTAAAAGCAAGCTGGGCGCGCGAGGCATCGGCGGGCTTCACACTAAAATCCACACACGCTGACCCGCTGAAAGCTTCTGCCATTTTACGCACGACCTGAGCTTCCGCCTTCGCATCGGCGCCACTCAAGCCAGGTTGGCTCGCACTGGTTTTATCACCGTCTATTAGCGGGATAATTTTGAGCTGTTCCCGATTTATTTCACGCGGCGACTTGATGGCCGGTTTAGTTTCAGACAAATAAATATGCACACCAAACGCGATGGCGGCCAGCAGCAAAAGCATAAAAATAAATCGGGCCATGGCTAATTTTTATAAGTATCGAGCGATATTTTTAGTAAGTAATCTTGTATCAAAGAATATATTTGTCACGCAATATCAGAATCAAGCGAAATTTGCAAAAGTCCCTCCAGCACCAAGTTTTCATGGATTGTAAGGGCAAACGGAGCGTGCGGGGCCAATAGCGCCAACGCGCCTCCGCTGGCAATGACCACGGCGGCGGGGGCGAGAGCGGGGCGGCCACGTTCAAATTCGGTAACACGCGCCAACATGCGAGAGATTGCGCCAATACAGGCATCGACCGCACCGCTGGTGATCGCGTCCACGGTGTTGGTGGGAAACATCACAAATTTTCCAATCTCTTCTGCTGCTGGCGGCGGCAATTGTGCGGTTCTCAGATGCAGCGCCTGTCGCATCAGGCCCAGACCCGGTACGATAATACCGCCCAGAAATTGTCCGTCAGCAGTCAAGGCATCAACGGTGAGCGCGGTGCCCGCCATCACCACTACTTTTGCAGATAAGGCGGGCGCATGCAGATGCGCGCCAATCAACGCGGCCCAACGGTCGCAGCCAAGCTGGTCAGGGCGGTCATATGCATTGATTACGCCACACTGCGCAATCTGCGAAGCGATGAACTGCGGTTCAATTTTCTTTGTGCCGAGAACAACTTTAATATTCTCCGCGACCGCAAGCCCGGCCACATTGGAGACAATTGCAGCCGATGGCTGAAGCGCCTGCCATGCCTGCTCCAGCGCTTGAGGCTCAACGGCATCGCGGGTCAAAACGCGTCCTTGCGCATGCGGTTTTTGACCATCATAAAGCGTCCATTTGAGGAGCGTATTACCAACATCAATCGCCAATAGCGTCATGCTCCGGCGGCCTTGCGTGCGCTGACGCGCGCGCCACGGAGGGATCGCTTTTCGATGGCGGATTTTGCTAGGTTCCCCGCTGGGTTGCCACAGAATTTACCGCCCAGATTATCCGCCGGTTTACCACCCGTTTTATCTCGCAACGCGCGAACTGAAATTTCGGCTGAGGTGAGCGTTTCCCGCTTGCCAGGCTGATTGATTGGTTCGACAATGAGCGAGCCATCATTTCCAACATCTTTTACCACCGCGTCGTAAGCAGCCGAATGACTTTGCCGCACGGTGATGAGTTGGCCGTGCAACGCATGCAACGTAGTCCAGTCATCTTTAAAAACTTTAAATCCATGCTGACTAAATTGATCCAGAGCGACGACCAACTCCCGTAGCATCAGCGCCAGCAAATCATTGCGCGATGAAAATTTACCAACATGAGACAACACATCGGTCGCTGGCTGGTCGATCAATAACTTCAGCGACTCAGGCAGGCCAATGTTGACCCCGACGCCGATGACCGCGACGGTCGGGCCCAGCATATCGCCTTGCGTTTCAATCAAAATTCCCGCCAGCTTTTCGCCGTTCACCAACACATCATTAGGCCATTTCAACATAGCATCTGATACACCGGCGGCACGCAGTGCGCGCGCCAATACCAACCCCACCATCAACGATAACCCTCCCAACTCGGCAGCACCTTTTTCAAAGCGCCATAACAAAGAATAGGTGAGTGAGCCCGCGAACTTCGATTGCCACACGCGCCCGCGACGTCCGCGCCCCGCAGTCTGCGTTTCTGCGGCGACACAGGTGCCACTGGCTGCACCCGCCGCGCCGCGCGCGAGTAATTCAGTATTAGTGGAACCGATAGTCAGCACAATATCGACATCAAGTCGGCGCGCCTGGCCGCCGAGCGCTTTGCGCACCACATCAATATTCAGCAAATCAATGGCTGACCCGAGCCGGTAGCCGCGGCGCGTGAGACTGAAAATTTTAATCCCGGCTTTGCCGGCATCTTTCAAAGCGTCCGAAATGGCGGAACGCGAGACCCCAAATTTTTGGGCAAGTGCCACACCGGAGATGAAATGTTCTTGCGACAGCTCGGCAAGCAATTGATAGGCGAGTGGGCGCAAATCAAGCCGCCTGCAAGATCTGGCACATCAGCTCACGCATTTTCATTTTTACAGGCCGACACCTCGGCCGCATACGCCACTCCAGCAATCACCGAATCGAGCAGCAACTGCACGCGCGCCGCAAGCTTGCTGGACTCACGATAATCAGCAGGCGCAATAAAATCGACGCGACCTGCATCCAGCAAACGCACGCAGGTCTCTTTAGTTCTGGCAATTTTCGAATTAAATACCGCAATCGCGTGGCCACCACTTTTTTTAGTCAGCGCCATTGACGGCACATCGGTCATGCCGTCGCCAATATAAATAATGTTTGAAAACGGAATCGGGCGCTCACTCTCGGGCATGTGATCGTTGATCGATTCTGCAAGCGCTTCTTTACCTTTATTGATGCGGAAAAGAAATTGGGTTTTTGAAGTGTCCGTAATCAGCAGCTTCGGGAATGTCGCGATCCCATATTGATTGAAGTGATATTCGGAGGCGTAAATTTGTTTGAAATATTTGCGGATCGACACGCCTTCCAGAATCTCTTTTTGACCCGCCGAAATAATGTAATGCTGAACCTTTACTTTGCCCAACCCGCGCTTTTCAACATAGGCATTGATGTGCGGAAACCACGTTTCCACGCCGGGAAAATATTGAATCTTCTCCGCCATCGCCGCGAAATCCTCGCGCGTGATTTTCACATCGTCGTTTTTATAAAGCTTCTCCAGCATCAACCGCATGTAAACCAACATCGGATCAGAATCCGTTTCGCTCGCCTCTTTATGCACCTGTTTCCAAAATGCCTCCGGCTCAATGCCAATTTTCGGCAGCACCGTGTACTCCTGCATCGGCTGCGGCGACAAGGTGCCATCGAAGTCATAAACGATCGCAATCGTGTCTTGAAAAAACTTTTGTTTGGGTGCGCGTGAAGGCGTTGGGCGGATGTCTTTATTCATAGACAAAGTTTACCAATAACTGCTGGCTTATCTGTGGTCATGTCGCAAAACAGGGAGCTTGAAGTGTCAACGCGGTTGTGCGATGGGTTGGATGCCGCCTTTGCCTGAGGGCAGATTGTTAGCAGTTTTGAGCGTGAGGATAGACGTCGTGTACAAAACTGAGGCCAAGAGTTGCACAATTTGCAAGAAATTGGGGCGACAGCTCAAGAGCATAGTTACGCCCACTAAATGAACTGACTTGAAGGTGAAGGCGAGCGCCCTGCTCTTTCAGGAGAAGAAGGAATTGCTTATGTGGGTTTAGAACGGCCAGAATTTGAGCAAGAACGTCTTCGGCCATGTCGTCAGTTGACGAATACTCGCCACGTTCAAATGGGTCGGCGTGCCAGTAGCTTTCAGCATACGTGCCTCCCAACTGCTGCCCTTTCGGTGTTTGACGCGGCTGGCCGGAGGTAGCTGAATTGCTCGAAGGCAGACCGAGCTTTCCTGTGATTATGGCGGGATCAATATTGGGATGCCAAATACGCAAGGCGATTGAAAAGTTGTAACGCTGCATTTTGGGATATCTAAAGATTTTCATGAGCGTCTGCCCATAGCCAAGTTCGCTCAATGCAAGCATTAGGTTTCATTTTGCTGAACGAGACCTTACTTCTTCAGACTTGCGAACCTGAGCAATAACCGCATGTCCAGCATAGAAGAGATTCGAGAACGGATTCTTCCCCTCACCAAGTTCCTTCTCGGCGGCCGTGTGTTTGAGTGTTCCGCCACTAGACAATAAATAGAAGACCACTTCGCCTAAGGCTGGCAAAGGAGTGGCAGCGGTTGGTAAGGCCTCCAAACGTCTTTGACTTGCCTCGCGGAGCAGTGTAATACCAGCTGCGCGAACCGGGGCGTGCTCGCCCGCCCCGATGACACCGCCGCCATTGGAAAAGTACAGGCTCGTGCTTCCATCAGCGAGGACGACGAGGGTGTACGCCATACCCTCTTTGACTCCTGTTTCCATAAGTACGCCCCAGACGTTGCTCGCGTACTCACTTGACGCGAGGCCAATGTCTGCCGGCTTCACCGCAAGAGCTTTGGCACGTAGCTCAGCCATGGCCGCTGCCTGCGGCGGCGCCTCCTGTGCCGAAGCGCCGATACCAAGACCGGCGAGAATGGATGCGAAGATACGTTTCATGATGCCCGACTCAATATTGGGAGACACAACCGTGTCTACCCAACATCTGCTTCAATCCGCATACACGCCTGCCTTCTTAATGATCGGGCCCCACTTGGCAATTTCAGCGACCAGATGGGTGCGCAAACCTTCGGGCGTTTGGCGAGCGACGGGTTCGGGTGCGGTGCCCAGTTCAGCGAGTCGCGCTTTAACGTCGTTGTCCTTCAAGGCCTCTTGCAGCGCCTTGGTGAGTTTTTCGGTGACGGCTTTAGGCGTCGCCTTCGGTGTCCACACGCCATGCCATACGCCAACGCTAAAGCCTTTTAATCCGCTTTCATCGAGCGTCGGAATGTTGGGCAGCGATGCGACGCGCGTGGTTGAGGTAACGCCAAATACTTTTACTTTGTCGCCCTTGATTTGTGAGGTGGTGTTGGTGGTTTGATCGCACATGAAATCGACTTGACCGCCGAGCAGGTCGGTCATGGCGGGTGCGGTGCCTTTGTAGGGAACCGTCAAAACTTCGGTCTCGATCGCGCTCATGAACAACATGCCGCACAAATGCGAGGCCGAGCCGATTCCCGCGTTGGCGTAGGAGATTTTGGCTTTGTTGGTCTTGACGTAGCTGAGAAAATCCTTGAAATTATTGGCCGGAATATCTTTTTTGCTGATCAGCGTCATCGGCACTTCTGTCACCAAACCAACCGGCTCCAGATCCTTGGTGGCATCATATTTCAAGGTGCGATAGAGCGCGGGCGCGGTTGAGATACCAATGTGCATGAGCAGGATGGTGTAGCCATCAGCGGGCGCTGCCACGACGCGACCCACGCCAATGGTGCCGCCTGCGCCACCCACGTTTTCGATGAGGATTGGCTGGCCCAGTGATTTCGACATTGCCGCGCCAACCGTGCGCGCCACGGTGTCCGTCGGACCACCGGCAGCGAACGGCACAATCATGGTGATAGGTTTGGCTGGGTAAACATCGGCGGCGTTTGCAAAAAGCGATGCGGTGCCAAATGCGAATGATGCAGCGATAAGTGCGAGTGATCGGAATTTCATAACTCCTCCAAGAGATTATTGTTGTTTCTGATTTTTACAATACATCTCGATTTTACTGCAAGTTGCAAATCGTGCTGCCGCACTCAAAGTTGATGCACTTGACTGGATTTTTTGCTAAATCCGGCAGACTGTATTCAAACACCTTACTCTAATATTGACGGGACTCTACAAGTATAAATGGCTCAAAAGGCTCGTCTAGCTTGCACTTTTCGGTTTTGATCCCATCATTTCCCCCATCTTAACCGCGCGAGCGGGCGACCAATCTGGATTGAACGTGAGCGTGTTTTGGGGGAACAGCAGGACTACGGTTGAGCCCAACAAAAACCGGCCCATCTCTTCCCCTTTTTTGAGCACGACGGGCTGGTTCTGATATTGCCATTCGCGCACCTGGCCGGTGCGCGGCGGATTTACGATGCCGTGCCACACGGTCGCCATCGATCCCACAATCGTTGCGCCGACGAGCGTGAGTACAAAGGGCCCAAGCTTGCTCTCAAACACGCAGACCACGCGCTCATTGCGTGCAAACAAGCCCGGCACGCCGCGCGCAGTAGTGGGATTCACTGAAAATAGTTCGCCCGGCACGTAAATCATTCGCGCTAACTTGCCATCACAAGGCACGTGAATGCGGTGGTAATCTTTCGGGCTTAAATAGAGCGTGGCGAAGCTGCCGTCCTGAAATTTTGCGGCTAGTTCAGCATCGCCGCCGACCAGTGCGGTGGTCGAATAGTGATGACCTTTCGCCTGAAAAATCTGGTCGCGCTCAATCGCGCCAAATTGACTGATCACGCCATCCACGGGACAAATGAAATCTGCTTTGGCAAGTGGTCGCGCGCCGTCACGCAACGGCCGCGAAAAAAATTCATTGAAGCTTTGATAACTGGCGATATCCGAATTCGCCGCCTCGGCCATGTTGACCTCATAGCGCGCCACAAACCAGCGAATCAGGCGCGTGGTCAGATGTCCCGCTTGGGCACCCGCAATTTTGCCAGCGAAGACAGTTAGCGCTTGTTTGGGCAGGATGTATTGCGGGAGTACGGCAGAGCGGTCGGACACGGCGACACCATAAAGAAAATGATTACTTATTATAAGGTGGGGCAATGACCCAGTCCGTTAATTCAAAACAATGCGTGATTGCGGGCCGCTACTTTAGACACAAATAAAGTTAGCCAAAATCGAACTCCCTTGGAGCCGCTATGAGTTTGTTCGTAACAACGCCACCGCGTTTGGGAAGCGGGCGAAAGTCAACGGAGCGTTCTGGCGTCGCAACACTCGATTCAGAGTCGTGCCGCGGGCAATTTAGTCGCGGCGATGGGGACGCTTTTTAGCCGCGCGAACCATGTTGTTAGCAACTTTAGAAGTGGATTTCATGCTTTGAAAAATGTTGCATTACCGGCAATGGGTATCGCAAATATCCTATGATTTTGGGGCGCACTGGCAATATCGCAGTTGCGCAAAGAATAGTGATAAATTATAAAGGCCTAGCATTGGCGGGCATCTGGAAGGCTTTTGGCTTCAAGATGCCCGCCAATGAAAGAGTTGTTTACGGAAGATATAAATTTTAGTTGTAGATCCAAAACTCACATCAGGCGCGGTCGCGCCTCGCGACCATTACTGCAGCACAATACGCAACACTGCCTGCGCGCTTGAAACGTAGATCACACCATCTAGGTCTATTGCAATACCGTTGGGAAAACTCAGGGCTCCCGGCAGCGCCCCCAACACGACGCCATTGTCATTTCCATTTCCAGCAACCGTGGTGACAGTTCCATCCGTTGTTACCTTACCGATATTGCCGTCGGCGACAAACGCGTTGTCTCTCGCGTCAACGGCTATTGCCAAAGTGAGACCAAAAAGGGCCAAGCCCGCAGCGCCATCCCTAGAACCGACCCTACTGCCGACACGGAACATGGTGACGCCATTCGGGGCAAGTCTGGCGACGGTAGCGGAGTTAGTTAAAACAGACGTTGTACCGCCGCCATGAAAGCCTTCGGAAGCGACGAGGTTCCCCCTGCTGTCAACCACAATACCCATGGGGCCGATTTCGTCTGCGATAGTTGTCACCACGCCAGTGGGCGTGATCTTTCTGATATTAAAAGGACGGTCAGCGACGTAAAGATTGCCTGCAACATCAACGGCAATACCTCGAACGTCGGCAAATCGCGCGGCTACGCCAACACCATCGATAGAATCTGCAACGCCTGCTAATCCAGCTACTGTCGCTACCGTTCCATCAGGCAAAATTTTCCGCACCGTGTTGTTGTCGGTGACATATAAATTATTGTCTTTATCCACGGCGATTTGTTGTGGGTCAGTAAACCGTGCTGCGGCCCCGACGCCATCCGCGTTACCTGCAATGTTGAGCGTGCCCGCGAGTAAGCTAATACCCAATGCAGGCTTTACGGTCAGTGTGGCACCGGCACTAGTTACACTTCCACTGGCATTACTGACGGCAACGCTCTACACGCTGGCGGTGTCGGGTAACTGCGGTGAGGAAATGGCATACGTGACCGCGTTAGCACCGGCCACATCCATCCCGTTACGCTTCCACTGATACGCTAAATTGCCATCACCACTGGCGACGACCGAAAAACTGGCGGCCTCACCTACTCTGGCCGATTGATTGGATGGCTGCGTAAGAATTTTCGGCGCGGCAGGCGGTGGGCTATTACCACCACCACTTCAAGCCGATAGACTGAATAAACCAACAACAGAAATAATGGTGAGAATAACGAACCGAAAAAATGGAACGGTCTTGGTTTTCAATAACGCGTTTATAGGCCCAACCTTTCTAAAAGGTTTATGTTTTATATTTTCGACAGCCTATGAAGTGTAGCGAAAATAGTGGGCACATTGTGGAAATGAAAGGCCCCTATTAATGGGCTTCTTGAAGGCTTTTAGCTTAGAACGGCACGTCCTGCCTTGTGTTTATATATGTATGATGAAAGCAATAAAAAAGGCCAGATAACCGGCCTTTTTTATTGCTGACATTTAATTAGTTTTTTGCCTGATCCACCAGTTGATTTTTCTTAATCCAAGGCATCATCGCGCGCAGCTTCCCACCTACTTCTTCTATCTGGTGCTCGGCCAACAAACGACGGCGGGCCGTCAAGGTTGGTGCGCCGGCTTTGCTTTCTAAAATAAAGCTCTTCGCATATTCGCCCGTTTGAATATCACGCAACACGTCTTTCATGACCTTTTTGGTTTCTTCAGTGATGATGCGCGGCCCGCTCACATATTCGCCGTATTCGGCGTTATTGGAGATCGAATAATTCATGTTGGCGATGCCGCCTTCGTAAATTAAATCGACGATCAATTTGGTTTCGTGGAGGCACTCGAAATACGCCATCTCGGGTGCGTACCCGGCTTCTACCAAGGTTTCAAAACCCGCTTTGATCAACTCGACAACACCGCCGCAAAGAACCGCCTGTTCGCCGAACAAATCGGTTTCGGTTTCTTCACGGAAATTGGTTTGAATCACGCCGCCGCGCGAGCCCCCGATCGCCTTTGCATACGACAACGCCAAATCGCGGGCTTTGCCGGATTGGTCCGCGTGGACCGCGATCAGCGCGGGCACGCCGCCGCCGCCGACATAAGTCGAACGGACCAGATGGCCGGGGCCTTTGGGCGCAATCATGATCACATCCAAATCAGCACGTGGGGTAACCACACCATAGTGAACATTAAAGCCGTGGGCGAATGCCAGCACCGCGCCTTTTTTGATATTCGGCTCAACTTCCGATTTGTACACATCGCCGATATTTTCATCGGGCAGAAGCATCATCACAAAATCGGCGGCTTTCACCGCATCCGCGACTTCGGCGACTTTCAGACCGGCTTTCTTCACCTTATCCCATGAAGCGCCACCCTTGCGCAGGCCAACGGTCACTTTTACACCTGAATCATTCAGGTTTTGTGCGTGCGCGTGGCCCTGCGAGCCGTAGCCTACGATGGTGACTTTTTTGCCTTTGATGAGAGAAAGGTCACAATCTTTGTCGTAATAAACTTTCATTTGCGTTCCTTGATAACAGTATTAAAAATATTTAAACTTTTTAGTGTTTTTAAACCTTGATTACCCATTCGCCGCGACCAAGACCACATGCACCGGTTCGGACAGTTTCTAAAATCAGCGCCCGATCAAGCGCCTCTAAAAACGCATCAAGCTTTTCGCCGGTACCGGTCAGCTCAACAACGTAGGTCTTTTCAGTGATGTCGATGATACGCGCGCGAAAAATATCTGCCGTGCGTTTTAGCTCTTCGCGGTCTTTTCCGAGCGCGCGCAATTTAACCAGCATCAATTCACGTTCGACATGTTTGCCTTCGTTCAAATCAACAATTTTGACGATATCCAGCAGCTTGTTTACTTGCTTGGTAATTTGCTCGATGACGTCGTCAGATCCCGAAGTAACAATGGTCATGCGTGACAGGGTGGCGTCTTCAGTCGGCGCCACGGTGAGCGATTCGATGTTGTAACCGCGTGCAGAGAAAAGCCCTGCCACGCGCGACAAAGCACCAGCTTCGTTTTCGATCAGTAACGACAGGATATGGCGCATTTTATTTAAGCGTTAATGTTGAATTCAGGTTTGCTGCTTTTCGCCACGGAAGTAGCGCAAAAGCAGAAATTTTTATTGTTGCGACGTAATTTAGGCGAAAGCCAGCGCTTACAAATCTTCCGCCAAAATCATTTCGCTTATGCCCTTGCCGCCCGGCACCATTGGAAACACATTTTCTTTTTGATCGGTCAAAAAATTCATGAACACGAGGCGATCTTTCATCGCGAAAGCATCTTTTAATGCACCCTCAACATCACTCGGCTTGTCGATATCCATACCCACATGGCCATAAGCCTCGGCAAGTTTGGTGAAATCTGGCAATGCTTCCATATAACTTTCAGCATGGCGATTGCCATGAAAAAACTCTTGCCACTGGCGAACCATGCCGAGATAGCGGTTGTTCAGCAAAATCACTTTCAACGGCAAATTGTATTGTTTGCAGGTGGATAGCTCCTGAATACACATTTGGATCGAGCCTTCGCCGGTGACGCAGGCGACATCCAGTTCGGGATAGGCCAGCTTGCACCCCATCGCATACGGCAAACCAACACCCATGGTGCCCAAGCCACCCGAATTAATCCAGCGCCGTGGCTTATCAAACTTGTAGTATTGCGCGGCCCACATTTGATGCTGGCCCACATCGGAGGTGATGATGGCATCACCCTTGGTCGTTTCCCATAATTTTTCAATCACATATTGAGGCTTGATCACGTCCGAGCTCATTTTGTATTTCATGCAATTTTTGGCACGCCATTCTTCAACCTGGTTCCACCAGGCGACGATTTTATTTGGTTTTTGCTCGGCTAATTTCAGCTGCGCCAGCATATCCACCAATACTTCTTTGATGTTGCCAACGATCGGCACGTCTACTTTGACGCGCTTGGAGATGGAGGATGGATCGATATCGATATGAATAATTTTACGAGTCGGATTGCCCGCGTTGAAGTGCGTCGGGTTGCCAATCACACGATCATCAAAACGCGCACCGATCGCGATCAGCACATCGCAAAACTGCATGGCCATATTGGCTTCAACCGTGCCATGCATGCCCAGCATGCCGAGAAATTGTTTATCGGTGGCAGGATAAGCACCCAGACCCATTAGTGTATTTGTGCAAGGGTAACCCAGCGTTCGTACCAACTCGGTCACTTCTTTCGACGCGTCGCCCAAAATCGCGCCGCCGCCGATATAAATCATGGGCCGCTCGGCGCCTAACAACATATGAACCGCTTTTTTTATCTGTCCGCTATGGCCCTTGCCAACCGGTTTGTAAGAGCGCATCTCGATTGTTTTCGGATAGTGATACGCGGTCGTTTGCATCGACACATCCTTGGGAACATCGACCACTACCGGGCCAGGACGACCGGTGGTCGCGATGTAAAACGCCTTTTTGATCGTGTTCGCGAGCTCGGCTACGTCTTTTACCAAGAAATTATGCTTCACGCAGGGGCGTGTAATGCCGACGGTATCGCACTCCTGAAACGCGTCTTGACCAATCGCGTAAGTCGGCACTTGCCCGGTGATTATCACCATCGGGATCGAGTCCATATAGGCTGTGGCGATACCGGTAACTGCGTTGGTCACGCCGGGGCCGGAGGTGACCAGCGCCACACCAGGACGGCCCGTGGCGCGCGCATAGGCATCAGCCGCATGCACTGCCGCCTGTTCATGACGTACCAGAATATGTTGAAAACTGTTTTGCTTATAAATTTCGTCATATATCGCCAGCACTGCACCGCCTGGGTAGCCAAATACAAATTCGACCCCTTCTTCTTTCATGGCGCGGCAAATAATTTCGGCACCATTCAGGATTTCTGGCGGCGTGGCGGGGGACATTGCAGCTGCCAGCGCAGCGGCGGCAGTAAATTGAGTGCTATCTGGAATCTTCATAATATCGTTCTCACCGAATTCGCGTCAACGATGTATTGCGCGGGTCAAAAATGGGGTCAAGTACGAAGCAAAGCCGCTGTCGCCTCCACTGCTAACGACGTTGATAACAACCGACGTGATCGCAATAGCGCCAGCAGGATACCTGCTTCCTAAAATTACGTTGAACTGACGCCGTTGTACGGCGAAATCGGAGTCCAACCTTTTGCACCGCAACAAATTCGGGCCGTTTTGAGCGGTAAACCAAGGGTCGCTTGGCTCATTGTGCAGTGCAGAACACATACCTTACCGACTGGAGGGCAAATGGTCAAGCACGGGGTTTAATTCTGCTTAAAATAATGCGAACTATCAGCGCTTCCTAACCGTCAAAACTCGCAAGGATCCGTTCATGCTTCCGCACGGCGTAGTACCGCAACGCCCAGCACGATAAAACGCGATGTAGCGCGAAACTTGCTAGACTCTGAGATTATGCTGTTTCGTGAAACCAATACGCTAAGTATTTCGTATATTGTTAAATATCGGAACATATTTATAAAAACAAAATTTGCTCGCGAGGACACCTCTGGCTACACTTAAAGAAATGTCGGCATTCTTAGCTTCCGTTGAAAGACGGGCGTTTAAACAGTCCGTGTTTGCGGTAAAAAACGACGAATCTGCGCTGGACATCGTTCAAGACTCGATGATGAAGATTGCCGAAAAATACGCAGACAGGCCACCGGAAGAGCTGCCCATGCTATTTCAGCGTATTTTGCAAAATACGATCCGAGACTGGTACCGCCGAACAAAAGTACGCTCCACATGGACTTCCAACTTCTCCGCATTTGGCAGTGGCAGCGAGGACGATGATGAGCGCGACTTTTTAGAAACTTTGAAAGCCGAGGACACGTCGAGCGTGCCGGTATCACCTGCTGCTCAACTAGAGCAGGCGCAGACATTAAAAATTATTGAAGAAGCTGTGGAAAAATTGCCACCGCGTCAACGTGAAGCATTTATGTTGCGTTATTGGGAGGAACTGGATGTCGCGGAAACAGCAAAAGCCATGGGTTGTTCGGAAGGTAGTGTGAAGACCCACTGCTCGCGTGCGGTACATGCTTTGACGCTTCTGTTGCGCGCGAAGGGAATTACAATCGATTCACTTCCTCGCCCAGCGTAATCCGATCAACATAAATGTGGTTGCTCGTAAACCCGGCAAAATCAGGTAAAAATCATGGATGAAAAAGAATTCGCAAAAAAAGTGACGATGAACCTAAATTGGGGGCTGAGTCAAATCGACGGCGACAAGCTTAGCAAACTCCGCGCCGCGCGCGAGAAAGCCCTGACTAATTATGTTGAGCCGGCGGTGGTTGCGAATTTGGCGACGACATCTGGGCAAACGCTTAATTTCTCAGGCTGGGTACGAAAGCCATTGTTTTGGCTGCCGATTGTTGCGATCACCGCTGCAGCAGTAACTTATAACGCAATGGATGACGACATCGCCGACGACGCGGGTGGCGAGCTTGATGCCAAGCTTCTTACCGGCGAACTGCCCATCAATGCATTTTTAGACAAGGATTTCGGATCGTGGGTCAAAGAATCTTCACAATAATCACAGCGAGCTTTGTGGCACTGCTATTGGCGTGTGCCACGCAGCTACATGCGCAGGCGGAGACGAAACCGCTGCCGCACGTGCCTTGGAAAAAAGTGCCTGCGGACGAGAAGAAGGTATTGGCGCCTTTGCAAAACGATTGGGATCAGCTGCAAAGCGTCCAGCAGCGCAAAATGATCGGCGCGGCCAAGACATATCCTAAATTGGCGCCCATCCAGCAAGAACGTTTTCAAGAGCGCATCAAGGATTGGGCGGCACTCACGCCAGCGCAACGACATGCTGCACGAGATAAATATAAAAACCTTTCCAGTCTGCCGCCTGCTAAACAGCACATTCTTCGCGAGCGCTGGAACCAAAAATCAGCACAGGCAACGACAAGTGGCCCCGCCATAGCGCCATCAAACGTATCTGATTCAACCTCACCAGCCCAGTAAAAATGTACAAGAGGGATCGAACAACAGGAGAACTCGCACCCTCTGTTGGCTCAGTTAATACAGCAATAGCGAGCGCCCAAGCCGTCCCCAGCGCGATAAGGCGGATTGCAGCGCTGCCGTATGAAGCGCTGCTGATGTTGGCGTTAATGCTGGTGATGAGCTTTCCCATCGCAGGCCTTAAAGGCGCAACGCTCAACGGGGTCCCACACCTCATATTCCAGCTTTATTTATTCGCGATATTGCTTACTTATTTCACATGGTTCTGGCGTCACGGCGGGCAGACCTTGCCCATGAAGACCTGGAAACTACGTGTGGTCACGCGTGATGGCGCGTCGCTAAACTGGAAGTTTGCGCTTCGGCGTTTCGCCTTTGCAGCGCTTTTTTTTGGGCCTGCATGTGCCGGAATTATGTTTATTTTTTTCCCGAACCGCATCAGCCCGGTAATCACGATGTGGATGTTTCTACCCATGCTGGCGACCTTATTCTGGGCTAAATTTGATGCTGACCGACAGTTTCTGCACGACCGCTGGGCAGGCACCAGAATCATCGACGCGACGCTTCCGAAGTAATACTAGGTGAGGTAGCAACTGTCTAAGCCTTTAAATATCCCAACCTATCAAACAAAAGCCTTCCGAAACCTGCCGGGACGTTCTTTCCAGGCGATCAGCAGCAACGATACAACTAAAAACACCGCGACCGGCATTGATGCCGATAGCAGCGGTGGCCAGTTATAAAGCACGGTTAAATGTGACGTAAGCTGATTCAAAAAATAAAAGCCGACCCCGATCATCACGCCCAGTAGCAGCTTGGCGCCGACCCCGCCGCCCCGAGTGGATTGAATCGCGAACGGAATGGCGAGCAGCATCATGATGATCACCGCAGCCGGCTGGAAAAGTTTTGCCCAATACGCCCATTCGTAACGCGTACTGTTTTGTTTGTTGTCCCTCAAGTGATCTATGTAGGCCGACAAATTGGCCATAGACATGCTGTCAGCGCTCACCCGCAGTACTGACATGAGATCTGGTGTCAACGAAGAATTCCAAATCGCATTAGGCTGCTGTTCAATCCGCGCCGTTTGGCCGCCCGCTGCGGCCGCTTCAAAAATTGTTTTTTCGACCCCTTCCAAACGCCACCGGTTGTTGGCCTCAAAAACAGCCTTCTTCACAACACTGATTGAAGTCAGGCGATGGGCGGCATCGAAATCATAAACCCGCATGTCAAGCAGCTGCGTATCCGGTGTAACCGTTTGGATATTCACAAATGACCGGCCATCTTTTACCCAAAAACCCGAGCGAAAATTTTGCGCCACCATATTGCTGGTCGCCGCCAATTTCAACCGTCGAGCGGCCTCTTCAGAAGCCGGTGCAACAAATTCGCCAAATAAAAAAATAAACGATGAAAATAGCAAACCGATAATGGCCGCAAATGTAGCGAGACGCGCAAGTGATAATCCCGACGCGCGCATCACCGTTAGCTCTGACTGCGCAGACAGGCGCGAGACCGCCAGCAATGTGCCCATCAGTGCTGCCAGCGGAAAAACGACCACAACATTTGTCGGCTGGAGCAATGTAACGTAAGCCAGCAGTTTGGCCAGCCCAAAGCTGCCTTTGCCCAACTCGCCCAGTTGCGACATGAGATCAAAAAGCGCGAACAAGGCAAGAAGCGCCGCCAGCAGCAACGCGGTGGCCCAAATAATTTCTTTGGCGAGATAACGAAAAAGAGTGGACATGAAGCTAACGTGAATTAAATGCACGACCTTATTGAAAAAACAAGATTGCTAAGAAGAATGAATCAGTCCGCAGACTAGCGGTCAGCAAAACACTTGATCGCTGCGGGCTGAGACACGAGTGTGATCTCGCAATCAGCCTAAATATATTAACAATTGTTCGGTAAGAATTTTTGCTTCTGCCTCACCGCTGGCTTTTGTAATCGCATCCTGAAATGGTTTGACCAACCCACGTAAATCGGCTACGGTACCTGCGCGCTCTAATTTCAGGGTAAAGAAAAACCCTTTTATTCCGAGTGAATTTACCACTGCATTATTCATAAAATCTTTTGCCAATCGCAATTTTTCATATCCGTCCAACGCTGGCGGCGCTTCAGTTAGCGTCACAGATTGCACGCCTGTGGTGCTTGCCGCAACCGAGGATGCTGCAGGCTCCGCGGCAACCGCCTTTACGATCAATCCGGCTGCCAGTAAGCTTTCAATAAAATCACTAGGGCAGCTGAATTTCGCTGCGTCTTTTTTTAGGGCAGCGACTGACTTTCGACCATCCACCATAATGAGCATGGTCCGCAAACGGGGCGCAAGATGAAGTTTGAAATTTTTAATTTCTTCCGACCCAAGCGGGGTTTTGACATAAATTTGCATCGGATCCATTTGCGCCTCTTAGAGCTTTCATAGCAGACGTCTAGTAACTACGTACTTACATCATGAAGTTAATCGCGATACATCATAAAAAAGCCCGCATCTCTGCGGACTTTTTTTTACTTGCAAGCCTTTTAGTGGCTGTCTTGCTGTAACGAGTTATTCGTCTCTAATCATTGCAAAATCTTTGGTCTCAGGCATGAACAATGCACCGATCACAAATGTCATGGAGGCGATGATAATGGGATACCAGAGGCCTTGGTAAATATTACCGGCTGAGATCGACAGGAAAGTTGCTGTGAATGGCAAGAAACCGCCGAACCAACCATTACCAATATGATAGGGCAGCGACATCGACGTATAGCGAATCCGGGTCGGGAACAGCTCCACCAGAAATGCCGCGATCGGTCCATAAACCATGGTCACGTAAATCATCAGAATGAAGATGATTAATACAACTTTTGGCTTGTTCATTTCGGCTGGGTTGGCACCGGTCGGATAGCCTGCTGCTTTTAACGCTGCTTTGATCGCTGCTTCGTCGGGGCCTCTAACAATAGTCTCTTTTATTTGAACCGCAAAAGGCGCATCAGCCAGCGGGGCTGCATAGGTAAAGTTAATGCCTGAGCTGGTCAATAGTTTCTTGATCTTTACGCAGTCTTTTTTGTTGTCTGGATGCTGACCAACCAACGAGGCACCAAAGCTAAATTCGCATTTATTTCCAGTCTGATCTGCCATCACAACAACGGGCGATTCCTTGGTAGCACGAACCAGTGCCGGGTTTGCCGCTTCAGCCAACATATTGAAGAGCGGGAAATAGGTCAACGCGCCCAACAAACAGCCCGCCAGGATGATCCATTTGCGGCCAATTTTATCTGACAGCCATCCGAAGAAAATAAAGAACGGTGTGGACAACAATAGGCCAATGGCCAACAGAATATAGGTGGTCTGGAAGTCAACTTTGAGTGAGGTTTGCAGAAAAAACAGTACCCAGAATTGTCCTGTATACCAAACCACGCCCTGACCTGCAGTGGCGCCAAGCAATGCAAGCAACACATATTTGTTGTTAGGGTAGCGCAAGAAACTCTCGGTCAAAGGCGCTTTGGAACCTTTGCCCTCAGCTTTCATTTTCTGAAATAGTGGTGATTCATTGAGCTTCAAACGAATATAGATCGAAAACGCCAGCAAAAGGATAGACAACCAGAACGGAATTCTCCAGCCCCATTGCTTGAAATCCGCTTCAGATAAATTGATGCGGCAAACATAAATGATGATGAGCGCCAAAAACAAGCCCAGTGTGGCTGTGGTTTGAATCCACGCTGTTGAGAGACCGCGTTTACCCGGCTGCGCATGTTCTGCCACATAGGTTGCAGCGCCGCCATACTCGCCGCCAAGCGCCAATCCCTGCAGCAAACGCAGCAACAACAAAATAATCCAGGCCGCATCGCCGATTGAATCATAGGTCGGCAGAAAGCCCAGCGCAGCGGTAGAGCCACCCATCAGCACAATGGTGACGAGGAAAGTATATTTACGACCGATCAAATCACCCAATCGTCCGAACACCAGTGCGCCAAAAGGGCGCACCAAAAAGCCTGCCGCCAGAATAGCCAGGGACGCCAGTAAGGCAACGCTTTCATTGCCTTTGGGGAAAAATTTATCCGAGAAAAAAACCGCTAAAACAGCAAATAGATAGAAGTCGTACCATTCAAAAACAGTTCCCAGAGAAGAAGCGAATATGACTTTTCGCTCTTCCTGCGGCGTTACATTAATCAAATCCTGCGCGGCTGTTGCCATGTTGTTTCCTCCAGATGATTATTATGTTGACGAGATGGTGCAACCTTGAAATCAAAACAACCCTATTATTTTTTAGTAAATAATTTTTTATTTTTATCTTTTAACGGGCTGAGTGTAGCCGAATTTTTTTATAATGGAATTGACTTCGTAAATGCATTGGCCGTACAGCAAGATCACGCATTGCAACATTAAGCTATCTGCTTAAGCTGGTCCAAAATGGCCGGATTTTCGAGGGTCGAAATATCCTGCGTAATGGGTTCATTTTTGGCAATTGAGCGAAGCAGGCGACGCATGATTTTTCCGCTTCGTGTTTTAGGCAGGTTGTCGCCAAATCGAATATCTTTCGGCTTCGCAATTGGGCCAATTTCTTTGCCCACCCAGTCGCGCAATTCTTTTGCAATCGCGATCGCAGCATCGCCGGTGGGGCGCGCACCTTTGAGCACCACGAACGCAACAATCGCCTCGCCAGTCAAATCATCTGGCCGCCCGACGACCGCCGCTTCCGCCACCAGTTTGCTGTTCGAAACTAACGCCGACTCGACTTCCATTGTGCCGAGCCGATGACCTGAAACATTGAGCACATCATCGATACGACCCATGATCGTGAAGTAGCCATTTACTTTATCGCGCACCGCACCATCGCCGGCCAAATAAAGTTTCCCGCCCAGCTCGTCGGGGAAATAAGTCTTTTGAAAACGTTCGGAATCATTCCAGATCGTGCGCGCCATTGATGGCCAAGGGCGTTTCACCACCAAAATACCGCCGTTGCCGTTTTCTACATCATGTCCTGCCTCATCGACAATCGCAGCAATGATGCCCGGCAGCGGCAGCGTGCAAGAGCCGGGGGTTAGCGTCGTCACGCCCGGCAGCGGCGTGATCATGTGTCCGCCCGTTTCGGTCTGCCAGAATGTATCGACAATCGGGCAGCGACTCCCGCCGATATTTTCGTAGTACCACATCCACGCCTCAGGATTGATCGGCTCGCCAACCGAACCCAAAATCCGCAAACTCGACAAATTATAATTTCGTGGATGGGTTTTAGGATCCACTTCGCCCGCCTTAATCAGCGAACGGATCGCGGTGGGCGCCGTGTAAAAAACCGTAACTTTATGCTTCTCGATCATCTGCCAGAAACGTCCTGCGTTCGGGAATGTAGGGATGCCCTCAAATACCAGCTCCGTCCCGCCTACCGACAGTGGACCATACGCAATATACGAGTGACCGGTAACCCAACCGATGTCGGCAGTGCACCAAAAAAGATCATTCGGCTTACTGTCAAAAGTCCATTTCATCGTGAGATGCGCCCACAATAAATAGCCCCCTGTCGAATGCTGGATACCCTTTGGCTTGCCGGTAGAACCGGACGTGTACAGAATAAAGAGCGGATGCTCCGCACTCACCCACGTGGGCTCACAAACTTCGCTCTGTTCCGCCTCGATCTCATGCCACCAATGATCGCGTCCGGGAACCATGTTGACCGTATTTCCAGTACGCCTGAGCACGATCGCGGCTTTGACATGTTCGCAGCCACCAAGGCTAAACGCTTCATCAACAATCGCTTTAATCGGTAACGCTTTACCGCCACGCATTTGCTGATCGGCGGTAATCAATGCGGAGGCACCTGTATCGACAATGCGCTCCTGCAAACTCTTGGCCGAAAAGCCGCCAAACACCACGGAATGAATTGCGCCGATGCGCGCACACGATTGCATTGCCACCACGCCGTCGATAGTCATCGGCATATAGATGATGACGCGATCACCCTTGGATACGCCCTGCGACTTCAACGCATTGGCAAATTTACACACACGCTTGTGCAATTCGCGGTAGCTGATGCTAATCACGGCACCATCATCGGCCTCGAAAATAATTGCGGTTTTTTCTGCATTACCGTTGGTGAGATTACGGTCTAGACAGTTGTAAGACGCGTTTAATTCTCCGTCATGGAACCAGCGATAAAACGGCGGGTTCGATTCATCGAGCACCTTGGTAAACGGCTTATGCCAAGCGAGCGCCTCGCGTGCATGTTTTGCCCAAAACCCCTGATAGTCGTGCTCGGCCTCGGCGCACATGGCAAGGTACGCAGGCATGCCTGAAATGTTGGCTTGTTTGATCATCACCTCAGAGGGCGGGAAAGAACGACTTTCATGCGCCACCGATTGGATACTCGACATCATTTTCTCCTCGACTACTGCATTGATTGAGCGATTTTTATTAGTGAAGACTTTTTATTACTACATTCTTAAACCTGTTTATAACACAGTTGAGAAAATCTGGATTTCTCAAAACGCATCACCTCTTTCTAACAAACACATCATCAACAACGCCCGCAAGAGCGGAAACCGCTTTCGTTTCGCGTCAAAAACAACAAAAATTTTAAAGTGTTTGTCTCAAAAGTAACTATATCTTATATCTTATATAAGACTTGTTGACGACGTCTCGCATTCCGTGTAATTTGAACGCTGTGTCGAATGCCGTGGCATTTATTTTTCAAAGTAATATTTAACATTTCACCGTATTGTCTTGCCGCCCAATCAACTGCCTTATACACCGCGAGCCGCTATGAGCGCCATGAACGAATTGAAAGATATAAATCTGGCAGCGCCGTCCAGCGCCTTACTTGGCGACTACTGGCCCGGCATCCAGATTTACTATCCGCCGGTCAAATATGCGCCTGCACTGGGCCTTTACGAGGACCTCGAGCAGGCCTCGCTACGATTCAAAAAGCATGCGTGGGGTACTCCCGCACACACGCTAATTTTCGATCTGGAAGATGGCTGTCGGCAAAAAGAGATGTCGCGAGAGTTGTTGCGGATGGAACTGCCGCATATGCCGCAACGCAAAGAAGTCCAAGTGGCGCTTCGCATTAATCCATTTCGCACCGAAGAATACGAAAAGGATTTACAACTCATTCGCGATTTGTCGGACCACATTGACGTCGTGATGCTGGCCAAAGCCGGCGAGGCCTACGGCTCGCCCGAGATTCGTGATCTGTCAGCCGTGCTGGTCGGCCTGAACCATAGCATCACTATTCAGCCGATTATTGAGCATCCGAAGTCGCTAAAAATTGCACCGGATCTGATGCAGTATGCGACGGTGAAGCATGTCGTTTTCGGCATCCACGATTTCTCCAAAGCGATGGGTATTCAAATCACGCCGCGCAACTGGACCGTCGAACTCGCATATTTTATGAATCAGGTATTGTTCGAAGCGCGGATCGCCGGTAAGGGTGTGATTGGCGGCGTTGAAACACTAATCGGCAGTTCTGCCATGCCGGAAAATTTTGTCGAACCCGATGATGTGCGTCGCTGGCTGGACCTACACGGTGATGAAGAGTCGCGTGTGGTCTACAAACACGCCTGCGAAGAATCCGCGATGGGCATGACCGGTAAACAAGTCATTCATCCTTCGCACATTCACCCTTGCAAGGTCGCGTATACGCCATCGCCGACAGACACCAAAACCAAAATCGCAATTTTAAAAGCCGCGATTGAAGCCGATGCATTGCTCGGCGGCGCAATTAAATTCAACGGCGAAATGCTTGACCCGCCGATGTTTGGTAAGGCCTTGCAAACGCTTTTGCGCGCGCACGCCTTGCATGCACTCTCGGATGAAGGGAGCGCATTTGCGATCGAAGTGCTGCGTAAATTACCCGCGCAAGTAGTGCGCGAGAACTGGCCTTACGGCATCATTCTTTAAAAGCAAAAATATCAATATAACGCCATTTGGCGGGTTCAATAAGGCATAAATGCTTCGAAGCGCTCGCCAATGCTAGTGTTAAAGCTTTTACAACGAACTCGGATCGCTGATTTAATCCACGAGAATTTATCCGCATGAACGCTAAAGTGAATTTCCCACCATTCCCAACTTGGACTTGGAACGTCCCCGATTTTTTCAATATCGGCGTGGCTTGCACCGACGCGCACGTTGGCACCGATATTGAAAATCGTATAGCGATGATTGTCGAAGACGACGCACTCGGCACTATCACTGTCACCTATGGCGAGCTGGCCATTCGCACCAGCCAATTCGCGCAACTGCTGCGTAAACAAGGCGTGAATGTCGGCGATCGTGTCCTGATCCGACTACCCAATTCAATCGACTATCCCACCGCATTTTTAGGGGCGATGAAAGCGGGTTGCATCGCGGTTCCAACCTCAACGTTGCTAACCGCGGAGGAAGTTTTATATCTCGCCGAAGATTCAGGCGCAAAAGTTTTGGTGATGGATAAAGCGTTCTGGCCGCAGCTGGCCGCGCGTATTGCTGATGCCCCGCCCCAAAACGCGGTTCTCCTTCAAAGCGTCACGCTGGTGTTGCTTTCCGGCGAAGGGCAGCAGGTTGAAAACTCGCCTTTAAAAGTACTGGATTTAACACCCGCGCTCAAAGCGATCACCGCGTTTTCCGCACCACACGCCACCCACGCAAACGATCCCGCGTATCTCGTTTACACCTCCGGCACCACGGGTTACCCAAAAGGTGTGCTGCATGCGCATCGCGCCTTGATTGGCCGCGAACCCGCAGCAGAATATTGGTTTAATTTTGATAAACAAATCGTGGACCGTATTCTGCATTCAGGTAAATTCAATTGGACCTATGTGCTCGGTTCAGGCTTGATGGACCCGCTCTATCGCGGTAAAACCGTGATCGTGCATGAAGGTAAAAATGATGC
>ENA-OFCD01000052-OFCD01000052.1-metagenomes-genome-assembly--contig:-NODE-52-length-71132-cov-5.656359_pt1 | contig 71132 bp, 68 predicted proteins | sample MGYA00153392_OFCD01 | MGnify analysis MGYA00153392 | reverse complement strand
TCTTCTGTTATCTGGGCGTCAATATTTGGGTTTCGGGGCTGCACAGCTACAAGATTTAAGCTGGCAGAACATCGACCGGCCGCGAGATGTAGGTGCTGGGCAATCTATCGGCGACTCACGGCGCAAATGATTCGTGCGTGATGTTCCGGCACCGTTGGCGCTAAGCCGAGCGTGCCGGCCAGGCTCCCGGTGGAATACGCACCCAACGAGTCGGGACACCACGAGGAAGGCTCTTCAGTCGAACAAATTGTCGATTCTGAAGAGTTCGCAACGGGTTTATCAACTCGAAAGAACGTGAGCGGGCATGCCCCGTTTGCTTTTTCAATTACCTTCGATTTTACAGCCGTACGGAACCGCGTCGCACGCTGAATATGTGTCGGAGGCGATTGCGCGGCCTTTCTAAGACAATACTGAATCAACCCGATAATTTGATTGTGAGGATACGGCTCGACATTATCTCGATTACCCACGCATGAAACGGAAGCCAACCATAGCGTTCTGGCTCCCATTCATCATTGCGCTAACGATGGCGTCCGGATGGGCTTTTTTCTTGCCCATCTTCCTCAATCCCGACGAAGACAGCCACTACGATTACGCTCTGACCATGTTTTCGGCTGGTCGGCCGATGCGAGCAGACGAGCATGTTGTCGGCCGCGATACGCACCCCGTCGTCGAATATCTCATGCGCGAGACCCATGCTCGCGAGCAACGTCTCGATCTCAACGTCGGTGCCCCCAGGGGTTACGGAACGGCCACGTATTTTCACGAACTCGACGCCCGGGCGCCGCACGCGTCGTTGAGTGCATCGATCAATCCCGCCCCATACATTAGTCGCCTTTATCCTATCGGCTACTACGCCCTCGCAGCCGCCGCGGTAGCGATCGGCGATACGGCTAGCCACCATTCTGCCGTCGCGCAATTTTTTTCCGCACGAATCCTTTCAATCGCGCTTCTGGTACCGACGCTCTGGTTTACGTGGCAGATGCTCGTCGAGTTACGGCTCGTTCGCCGACGCGTGAGTGCGATTTTCGCCTGCGTCGCGCTGATGCCGTTGACGGCTTGGATGTTCGCATCGGTTCAACCGGACGTTCTCGTATGTGCACTCGTTGCCCCGATTACGTACGTCTCGTTGCGATGGAGAAACGCTCCAGCCGAATCGAAACACCTGATCGTACTCGGTTTTTTGCTAGCGGCACTCGCCGCAACCAAACTGCATTACTTTGCTGCCATGTATCTGCCGATTGCAGCGATGCTCGCTGCCCGCTTACCCTGGAGAAGTATGCCTAGGAGCGCTGCATTCGCAATCGGATCTATCTCGATCCCGCCCGTACTGGCGATCGTGGGAACCGGGCGGTTTCTACATACGACTGAAGTCGTGACTGGGATTTGCCAAAGCCCAAGTGGTTTGAGTGTCGCGCTTAAAGAAGGCGCCGGCGCGACAGCACAATTTTTCGCGCTCGGTCTTCAACGCGGCCTTCGCGGAACGTTTCTCGACGTCTCAGGCTCTTCATTTTGGCTGAACTATACCGCATATCGCAATACGCCGCTCGATATTATTTCGCATCCGTTTTCTTCGGCACTCACGCTCATCTTACAAGCATTAAGTGTTGTCATGGCGATCCTGTTCGTCGTACGCGTGTATCGAATTGGCCGCGGCATATTCAATGTCGCCATCCGACGTTCGTGGCGTACGGCGGCCACAATCGCGACATCGAATATACTCGTCAATAGTCTCCTTACGTTCATTTTCATTATCTACGGTTTTCAGCTCTACGTCGGTGGCGACATCCCGATGCAAGGGCGTTATTGGCTGCCATTTCTACCGGCGATCTGGCTCGTGACGTTCACAATAGCACCGCGTGCCCTGCCCCGGCGTCTGAGCATTCCCGTCGCGAGAGTCGCATTCGTGCTCGTCTTTGGCTTCGCTACGCTCGCGAGCGCCTACACGTTCTCATCGCTCCACGAGCGTTTTTACGACACGCATCCCAACGATAGCCCGAGTAACGAGTTTACGAGTGCGATCTGGGCAGACGTATCGAACGATGTCGTTCGCATCAACGGAGTCGCATACGATCTTCGGCTGGCATCTCCCGTGGAAGAGATCGAAGTGCGGATCGATGGTCGGAAACGATTCGCTCCAGTCCGATTCGATCGGCCTGACGTCCAATGCGATATGGAAAAAACGCTTCTTCATGTGGGTTATCGTTTGAGGATTGCAGCAACATCGTTCGCGCCGGGCTCGCATCGAGTCGACGTTTTCGTACGAACCCCTTGGCACCATGAACTCATCGACACCGGGACGAACGCGATTTTCACGATCTAACGAAGTGGCGTTGGCGATTCGGGCGCCTAGAATGACGCCAGAAAAACACGCTTTTTCAGCCTGTTTCTATGTTTTTAGTCCGAAGCGTGTGCGCCGGATTAAATCTTTTTAAATACGACTCTTTGGCGAGGCGGCGATCTTCGCGTAGTAACGATCGTTCGACGGTGTGATAGAAGATAAAGCCCGCGCCGACTCCGCCTAGTCCGGCCGCATACCACGGGACGTGATGGCGTACCAAAATCGCAATCGTCGGTAAATGCACGAGGTAAATGCTAAACGATGCGCGTCCTACCTCGATGAGTGGGCGCCAGGAGAGAACGCGAACGACCGGCTTTGAAGCCGCTCCCACAACGACGAAGAACGACGCGAGGTGCCAAAATGGATCGGCGTGATTATAGGCTCCACGGATCACGTATTGAGCGATCGTTCCGATCGCAAGGATCGAAGAAGCTGCGGCGGCCGCACCGATGAATACTCGTTCGTTTTGGATATTGCGAACGACGTCGACTGCAATTACGCCGAGCATAAAGCACGGCTACATCGCGAGACCTTCGAACGGAACGCCAAGAGCAAAAGCGGCGTACCCGCACAAGCCGACCATCGTGAAGAGAGCACGCGATCGCGCGTAAAGCATCATGAGGAGCGGAAAAGCGAAATACCATCGCATCTCGACGCCGAGAGTCCAGAAAACTCTATTGAAGACCGAATTCGGCGACGGAGCGAACGCTGCATCTGCGACGAATTCCGCGAGTGGAGGTATCGCGTGGATCGCTCCCGGCAGATCGGCGGGAAGACCGAATGGCGAACATGCCAGTATCCCAAAGATACCGAGGGCGACGTAATAAGATGGTGCGATTCTCGAAAATCGCCGCATGAGGAAGGCCCTAAGGTCGATCGATAAGGTTCGCACGTTCGCTTTGGTTGTTACATATGGAAAAGCGAGGCAGAAGCCAGAAATCACGAAAACGAGATCGACTCCGCGGGCGCCGACGTTCGCGGCTGCAGCAAGCGGAACGCCCGTTCGAACGTGCTCCCACGCAAAGACGTGGTAGATAACGACTCCGAGAACGGCGAGTGCGCGTAAGCCATCGACGCCGACGATTCGAGTTGACGTATCCGTCATCGCGTCACGTTAAACGGAACGACGATCGCCGGACGTCGATATCGGACCAATACGCGACGCAGGCCTGCCGCGATCCCTTCTCGCGTCGCTCGATTCGTAAATTGCTGTTCGATTACGAACCAAAAAACGATTCCCACGAACGTTGCAACGACTCCCGCGAGTGGCCACGGTACTCCGTGGCGACCGAACCAAACGACGAGCGGTTGATTGACGAGATAGATGCTGTACGATGCCGTCCCTAAAAATACCAGGGGCTTCCAAGCGAGTATTTTAGCGGGAACCGTCGCTCCCGACGCGACCACAATTGCGAAAAATGCGATTTGCCAGAGGGGGTCGCCGTGATCCTCGCTGGCTGTCGTCGCCGCTCGGAGTATGGCGAGCCCGAGGAGCACACCGGCGACGACAATTGCTTCCCACCCGATGCGGCGCGAGCGCAGCGCGATCTCCGCAGCCAAGATTCCCAACATAAACCCCGGCAACGTTCCAAAATCGAGTACGTGCGTCAGAAGTAAAAAATAGGGGGCGTAGAGCCCGAATCCGAGACAAAAAGAAGCTGTCTTGGATCGAACGAAGAGCGCCAGGAGCAACGGGAACACGAAGTACCAGCGCATCTCGATGCCGAGGGTCCAGAACGAACCGTTAGCAACGGGTAAGCGCGTCGTCAAAAACGCGAGGTCGGGCATAAATTCGCGCGTGCCTGTGCCGTCGAGTGCCGCAACTGGCGCCCACGTCGAAGGGTAGCCGAAGGGCGTGAGCGCGAGTAACGTAAAGGCGACGAGAGCGACGTAGTATGGCGGTGCGATGCGCGCGATTCTCCGAGAGATAAATTTACCGTAATCGATTTCGAGTATTCCTGATGCGCGCGCAGCACGAAGATACGGCAGCGCCAAGCAGAATCCCGAAAGCACGAAAAATAGATCGACGCCGCGCGCGCCGACCGTCTCGATACCCGGCAGCCCAAGATCGTGCGACTTGGCTTCGCTAACGACGACGTGAAAGATGACGACGCCGAGGACCGCGATGGCACGTAACCCGTCGACATAATCGAAGTGCGTACGCGAGCGAGCGGAATCGCTTCTCATCGGACACGCTTTGTCGTCGCTATCATTATTCTGATATCGGCTCCAAGCGGTTTGAGGATGAGGCTAAGGCGTCGCCTCTCTCTCAGAGAGGGCGATAACAATCCCGATGGTGGGCATTCTTGCCTCGGATATCCGACGTCACGACGATGCCACTCTGCGTTTTCACGTCCCGGCTTTCGTCGTCTTTATCGATCTCGCGATCGTGACACGCTCAAGGAGCGCGATCGACCGCTAACGTTTGAAGTCTTCTTCATTACCGCAATCGAGCTCGAACCTGATTCTCTCGTTTCCGGGCAAGCCACATATTTTGTTTCGAAGCTCGGATATCAGTCGGCCTATCAGAGGAATGGTCTGAGCAAATCGTATTCGAGGGACGGCGCCTTCGGCCGTTGCTTGACTACTCGCCAACGGTCCCCTCGAGGCGAAGCGACGCTCGGTTGCGTCTGAGCAAGGGCGTTTTCCGCGATTTCATGACGTACGGCAACACCGCAAGCGGCCCCACGGCGCACAAGGTCATCGCGATCGTATATCCGCCGCCCGCGAGCGTCGCAAGGGTGGCAACGGTCGCACCGGTCGCCGCACCGGCGCTGAAGGCGAGCGTGTACGCTCCCATCGCAGCACCGCGCGTCCGGCTCGAACTGTGCTCGAAGAGCAGCCCTAGCGCCACCGGCACGACCGCAGCCCACGACGTTCCGAGCAAGAGACCCGCGAAGACGACGGCCAGCAACGAATGTGCCGAAGCCGCAAACACGCAGCCGAGCGCGGAGAGCAGCGCCGTCGGAACGGCGACCGCCCGCGGACCGAATCGATCGACGAGGCGACCCGCGGGATAGCGGAGCGCGAACGAGGTGAACGCGGAAGCCGTGAAGATTGCGGCACCGTTGACGATCCCGCGCTGATGAAACGTGAGGATCGCAAGCGAGCCGTTGACGCCGCCTTGAAGCGTGCATGCGAGGGCGAAACCGATCGCCGGATACCAGCGCGGGTGCATGAGAATCGGCGCGCGCGTCCCACGGCCGCGCCGCTCGTCGAATTTTCCGGGGAGCGCGAAGAGCAGCGCGAAACCGCAGATCGCGAGGCCGCTGGCCCAGGCGTATTGCTGCCGGCCGATCCCGTGTTGCCACAGAAAGACGCTAACGGCGGGCGCGATCGCGAAGGTGAGATTTCCAATCATGCCGAGCGTCGCAACGCCGGAAACCGCACGCTCTTTCGACGCGATTTCGCCCGCATACGCGAATTCCGCGGTCATGTAGCCGACGAGTGCGATGCTGCGGATGCCGAGCAAGATTCCGCCGAGGACCGGCCCGTGTGCGAATCCGAGCCCGAGCAACGAGAGAATGCCAAGGCCCGCCGAGGCGCGGAGCATCGGAAGACGACCGATCCGATCGGTCAACGCGCCGATCGGTAAGCTAACAAAAAGCGCGGCGAACATGCCCGACCCCATCGCGATCGCGACGGCGGGTGCCGCCGTTCCGTCGGCGAGGAGGGCAAGCGGCATCGTGCCGACGGGTAAATTCAGCGCGAGACCGTAAAGCAGCGCCGAAACGACGAGGATCGCGTAGGGCATCCGCCGATCGTACCACGCCGCTCACGGCGGCCGCACCAACCGGAATCGTATACCAAAGTAATTGCCACCCGATTTCCGACCTGCTATGGTCCTATGTGGCCGAGCTTGCACGCGTGCGGCTCGTCGCGTCGTCTCATAGGCAGACGCGTGATTAAGACACTTTTTTGGTTGGCGCCGTCGGCGCGAAGGAAAGGCGACGTGGGAGAACACGAAGCGCAAGCTTATAAAGACAACGGAACCCCCGAAGAGCAGTCGCGTCGGCAATTCCTTGCAAACGCCACCCTCGCCGTCGGGGGCGTGATCGGGCTCGTCCTCACCGTTCCGCTGGCGATCTCGTTGATTCCCGAGTCGCTCCTCTCACCCGAGAAATCGGCTGGCGGCGTGTGGGCCGGTGTCGCTAAAACCGATATGAGCACGCTGGTAGCAAAGCCGGGCGAGCCCGTGAAGATCACCTTTAACTTCAAATATGCCGACGGCTATCTTCCGGCAGCGGACGTCACCGAATTCGTATGGGGCGTGAAGCTCACGCCGGAACAGGATACGACGTTCAAAGCAAAGCGGCCCGACCTTTTTGGTTCCCCGGCCGAAGAAGTGAAATACCGCTCGGTCGTCGCGAGCTTCGTGATGTTCAGCTCGATCTGTCCGCACCTCGGCTGCCGCTACCAGTGGGACGGCGCTCAAAAACGCTTCATCTGCCCCTGTCATGGTTCGCAATTTGGAGTCCAGGGCAACAAGCTTGCGGGGCCCGCACCGCGCGGGCTCGATCCGCTACCGTTTCGCGACAAAGACGGGGCAGCGCAAGTCACATGGATTCAGTACAAATCGGGTCAACCCGACCGCCTTATCGTCGCCTACAGCTAACACTTCGCCGGAGCAACTTGTAACGTGAGCGTTTTAACCTGGATCGAGCAACGAACCGGGATCGTCAGCCAAACGGCGGACTTCCTTACGGAAGACGTCCCCGGCGGAGCGAGCTACTGGTACGCCTTCGGGAGCGCGACCATTTTCGCGATGATCTTGCAGATCGTCACGGGCATCTTCTTGACATTTTACTATGCCCCGTCTTCCGTCTCGGCGTGGGAATCGACGAATTACATCTACCACAACGTGCCCTTCGGGTCGTTCGTCATCAGCCTCCATTTTTGGGGCGCTACCGCGATGATCGCGCTTCTCTTCATGCACATGCTCCAAGTGTTGCTCTGGGGTGCGTATAAAGCGCCGCGCGAACTTTCGTGGGTCGTCGGCGTTTTGTTGCTCGTCATCACGCTGGTCCTTGGCCTTACAGGTTATCTGTTGCCGTGGGACATGAATTCTTATTTCGCCTCGCAAGTGGCGATCAATATTGCGGCATCCGTCCCCATCGTCGGAAATGTGACTCAGCAGTTCCTCAGCGGTGGCCCAGGGATGGGCACGTTGACGATCGGTCGTTTCTTCGGCCTTCACGTATGGCTAATGCCGGCGGCGATGATTGCGCTCGTCGTCGCACATCTCTCAATCTTCCGACACAATGGTTCTGCGGGGCCGCCGGTCGATCACGACCTCAAGAAATTGCCACAGGGCCGCTTCTGGCCCAACCAGATGTTTATGGATGCGGTCGCTTCGCTTGCCGTCTTCGCAATCATCGTCGCGCTCGCGATCTTCTCGCCGGCACCGCTCGACGCGAAAGCGGACCCGACTCAGAAGTTTATCGCCTACCCCGCTTGGTATTTCTTGGCGCTTTATGGCCTGCTCCGTATCGCAGGCACGCTACCTGGCAACCTCATTCCGATCGCGAATCTGTTCGCGACCGTCATCATCCCGGGCGGACTCGTCACTTTGCTCGTCCTGCTACCGTTTATCGATCGCAATCCGAGCCGCCAGCTCAGCCGTCGCCCGTGGGTCCTCGGGCTGACCGCGGTTTCGCTCGTGTTCGCAATCGGGCTTTCACTTTACAGCCAGCTCGCAATTCAAAAGGAACAAGCCGAAGCGGGCGAAGGCGGGGCCAAAGCTGTCGCTGCAGCTCCGGCAGTCGCAGGTGCGTCCGGTGCTTCGACGGCCGGGACAGCAGCCGCAGGCGGATCCGGCGGAGCGCAGGTAGCGATAGCTGGCGGCGCTGCTAAGGGCATGACTGTCTACAACGCAAATTGTTCCGGCTGTCATGGCGCGGCAGGCGCTGGGCAAGCGGGCGTCTTCCCAACACTCGTCGCAAGTGAATACGTCACTGGTGATACCAAGCGTCTCGGGCACATCTTGCTCTACGGCCTCAATGGCAAGATCAAGGTAAGCGGCGTCGACTACAACGGTCAGATGCCCGCGTGGAAGGGACAACTTTCCAACACCGATATTGCGAACGTTCTTACCTATATTCGAAGCTCGTGGGGAAACAAGGCTGCGGCCTATCCCGAAGCCCAACTCGCGGGCATCACCAAGTAACGATCGCGCTCAATTGAGGCGAGACGTCGTGGATACGCCACGACGTCTTTTTTTTTTCCTTACACATCGTGCCGTTTTTGCCGAATTTTTTCTTAGTGATATTACCGTCGGCGCGTTCGTACCGATCTCGGTGCGCCTTGGCCGCGAGCACCCTCGCGGCATTGGCAATGGTATTACTTTTCAAATCTTTTTACCGGTTTGGCGAGATAACGCCGATAACGCAGCCGGTCGACTTTCGCGCGTTTTATTGTGGCGCAAAGGTCGTTAGCGAACATCACGATCCGTATCGGATTCACTCCATGACGGTATGTGAGAACGCAGCAGCCGATGAATTTCGCCTGCCTCACCGAGATATTCTCCCGGCGCCGCTTCCGCCGTACGCCCTCTATGCATTGAGCCCGCTCGCCCGCCTTCCATTCGCCGTGGCCAGCCCACTTTGGGCTTTTTTCATTTTTCTTGCTCGGCTCACGCAATTGCCAACCGCACTCGTCCTCGCAAGCACTATCCTGCCATCGCTTTTTACGTCGTTCGGTGTCGGACAGTTCGGGCCGCTCCTCATCGTAGCGATACTAGGTGCCATATTTTCCCTACGGAAGAAAAATAAGTGGGCTTCCCGTCGCGTGCATCACGTTCGCCGAGCCGTTTATGTATATCGCTCAAATCGCAACCGCAATTCCGCTCGCGCTCTATCTCATCACTCGAGCCGGGCGACACCGTGCAATCGCAATTCTTGCAGCGATGTTGCTCGCCGTTCCGATGCAGCCGCTCTTGTTCTGGTCGAGCACAATCGGGCCATTTATCGTCAGTACGCAACGTATCACCGCGAATCTCGATCGCTCGCCCATTTGGAGCCAATCCCATCTTTCACGCAAAACTCGATAATCCAACCGCCATCGATCCGATCGTCGCCGGGCCGTTGAGAAGACGACCCTGCTGCTAAAAGTGCCGACCTGGCTCGCGCTCCTGCTGGTAATCTTCGTAACGATCCGACGCATTCGCTCGCAAACACGTAACATCGGAGCGACGACGCGTCACGATGAATTACTGCAACCGAATTTTTAATCGCGTCCTTACCTCGGGCACCTAGACCGCGATTCGCCTCGTTCGCGAGTGACGGCATATCCTCGATCTCACCGATCTTTTAGCTTTCGAAAATAATACGCTGCCTCGTTCCAGTCCGAAAAGGCGACGATCATTCCATCGATGTCGATAATCGTGGCATCGCTCGTATCGTCGTATGTGCGTTTTCAGCAGAGCTGCTACCCACCCGGACCTCAGGAGTGCGTTGGCGCGAACGACTCCGAACCTTCGTTCGCACACGGCGGACCATCGTAGAGAAAAAGAACGTCCTTATTTGAAGTCGCGATGACGCGGCGCGCGCGACCGTACGTCGGATCGAGCTTGGGTCGCTTCTTCGTCGTTATCACGAACGCACGCCCGGGTAAACAGATGGCGCGACGGGGATCCGTTGCGGTCGTCATGGCGGCGTCGCCCGGAACGTCGAGGGTCGCGACAGGCGGATGCGTGTAATAGACGAGAGCATTCCCACCGGAGACGCCTTGGATCGCGATCGTATCGCCCGGACGACTGCGTTCCACGATGACACGCGCAAGCGGTGGAATCGGTTTGAACGGCTCCACGAGCGGTTCGCCGAGCACACCGATGATAAGCACGACGAGCGCACCCGACGTCGCGAGTGCGAAGGGCGCGGCCCACGCGAGCCGGCGCTTCAGCAGCAATCCGAAACATGCGAGCGAGCCGAACAACATCACGAAGCCGAGGGCGAGAAAATCGTTACGGATTTGCTGCAAATCCGCGATGAGCTTGTTGTCGTGCGAGAACGCCCAGATCGCAAACCCGATGCCGCAGATCGTCACCGGGACGACCGCCGTCCACGCGAGCGCCGAACGGCGGTCGACGCGATCGACCGCACGATCGAACCAGAGCGCGACCAAGATCGCGAATGCCGGTAGTTCGAGTGCGATATAGTTCGGGAGTTTCGTTTTCGCAAAGCTGAAGAAAACGAACGGCACGATCGCCCAGACGAGCGCAAGCCGTGCGAGGCTTGCGTCGCCCGAGGCGTCCCCTTCGCGCGTGGGTCCCGTCGCATCGCGCCACGCCTTCATCACCGCCGGAACCAAAAACGCGAACCAAGGGAAGAGCCCGAGAATCACGACCGGCACGTAGTACCAAATCGGCCCGCTCTGATTTTCGATCGTGCCGAGATAGCGCCCGACGGTGTAATGCAGCACGAGTTCGCCGAAGGCGACCGGGCCCGCCGCGCGTTCCAGTGCGATAGCCCACGGTGCCAGCAGGGCGACGAAGAGCCCAATCCCGAGTGCCCAGCGGCTAGCCGACGGCCACACAATGCGCCCACCCGCACGAACCGTCCACACTGCCCACGGCGCGATCACGAGCACCGCGAGTGCGAAAGCGACCGGCCCTTTCGTCAGCGTCCCGACTCCGAGCGCGAACCACCCGCCGTACCACCACCGGTCACCGCCCGTACGCAGCGCCACGTACCAAGCGAGGATCGCGAGCATCACCGCGAGATCGAGCAGTGCATCCATGATCGCGAGCCGACCGAGCACCGCTTGCATCAATGCCGTTGAGAGAATCGTCGCCGCGAGGATTGCGGCTCGTGCCGAAGCGACGCGTCCCACGACGTACCCGACGCCCGCCGCCATCGCGATCGTCGCGAGCGCCGAAGGCAAGCGCAACGTGAACTCCGAGATGCCCCAGAGTTTTCCAAAGAATGCCGCGATCCAGAAGTAGAGCGGCGGCTGAACGTACCACGGCGCGCCATTGAGATGCATCACGACCCAGTCGTGGGTCAGCAATATCTCGCGCGCGACTTCCCCGTACGCCGTCTCGCTATTGTCCCAGAGCGTTCCCGTGCCCAGCCCCGGCAAGGTCGCAAATGCCGCCACAAGCGCGCCGATAAGCGCTGCACGCCACGAAGCCGAATTCACGTCGTTGCGGGTTGGAGGGTGGAGAGAAAAGTCCCGCGCCGCGGCGGCGAATGGAGACCGACGTGTATCCTATTGCGCTCGACTTACGCGGAAAACTCGTCGCCGTCATCGGCGGCGGCACCATCGCGGACCGCAAGGTACGTGGTCTCCTCGCTGCCGGCGCCCGCGTTCGCGTCGTCGCGCCGTCTGCGACCGACGGCATTCGCGAAGCCGCTGCGGCCGGAGCGCTCGAATTCGCCGAACGCCCCTATCGCGACGGCGACCTCGCAGGCGCGCTTCTGGCCTACACGGCGACCGGAATCGTCGACGTCGATCGCGCCGTCGTGGCCGATGCTCGCGCGCGTGGCGTGCTCATAGACGATACGACGGGCTCCGCCAAAAGCGATTTTTCCACGCCGCTCGCGCACCGCGTCGGGCCGCTGACATTCGCCGTCGACACCGGGGGCAGCTCGCCCGCTTTCGCGCGTCGGCTCCTCGACGATCTGCGCGCGCGCTACGATGCGCGCTACGGCCGCGCCGCCGAGACGCTCGCATGCGCGCGTGATTATGTAAAGGCGGTGGTTCCGCCCGAGCATCGGGCAGCGGTGATGCGCGAACTCTCCGCCCGGGAGATCGACGCTCTCGCGGCGATGAATCCGAGCACCGTTGAGAACGACGTCGAAGAAGCCTACGCGCGCATCGTTGCGCCCGCAGCCGAGCCGACGGAGCCCTTCGTCCAGCTCGTCTGCGCGACACGCGCGAGCGCGCTTGCGATGTGGCAGACGCGCTACGTAATGAGCGAATTTGCGAAGGCCGGGCTCGTTTCGACCGTCTTGCAGATCTCGACCAAAGGCGATCGCGTGCTCGACCGGTCGCTCGCGGCGCTCGGGACCGACAGCATCTTCGTGAAAGAACTCGAGACCGCGCTTCGCGACAAGCGGGCCGATTACGCCGTCCATTCGTGCAAGGATCTCCCGAGCACGCTCCCCGATGACATGACGCTCGCCGCGATCGGTACGCGCGTCGACCCGCGCGACGCTTTCTGCAGCGAACGCTACGCATCGATCGAGGCGCTGCCGCCGGGCGCGCTCGTGGGCACGTCGAGCCCGCGCCGACGCGCGCAACTCCAAGCGCTCCGGCCCGACCTGCGCTTTGCGGTGATTCGCGGCAACGTCGACACGCGCTTACGCAAATTGCGCGACGGCGAATTCGATGCGATCTTGCTCGCAATGGCGGGCCTCTCGCGCCTCGGACTCGGCGCGACGTATACCGTGCCGATTCCGATCGACGTGCTCGTGCCCGCCGTCGGCCAAGGTGCACTCGCGATCGAATGTCGCGCGAGCGAGCCCGAACTCGCCGCACGGATCGCGAGCGTCTTCTCCGATCCCACAAACGAGATCGCGGTACGCGCCGAACGCGCGTTCTTGCGCACGTTGCGCGGCGGCTGTCAGGCGCCCGTCGGCGCGCACGCAACGTACGCGAACGGTACGCTCGCGATACGCGCGATCATCGCCGCGCTGGACGGCTCGCACGTCGTCTGCGGCGATGCGACCGAAACGGTTGCGACCGTCGCCGAAGCGGAGCGCATCGGCGAAGCGCTCGCGCATCGCTTGCTCGGGCAGGGCGGCGACGCGCTGCTCGCCGACGCCCTCGCGGTCGCCGTTCCGCCCGCGCCGCTTTCGGGGCATCTCTTTCTGCTTCCGCGCACGCAAGAACGGCCGAGCTCGATCGCGCCCGCGTTGCGGACCGCGGGCGCCGAAGTCATCGAGGCCCCCGATAGTGATGCGGCGCGCGCGGCTCTCGGCGACCGAACGCCGAGTGCGTTGCTCTTTCCCTCGAGCGGATCGGTGAAGGCCGTCGAAGCGTACCTGGCGAGTTTGCGCGCGAATGGCACGCGACCGATCGTTGCCGCGATGGGCGATGCGTCGTCGACGGCGGCGACCGAAGCCGGCTTCCCGCCCGACGTCGTCGCAACGGAACCCTCGATCGGCGCGTTCGTGCAGAGCGTGACGCATTTTCTGATCGGAGCAACGACGATATGAGCGTACGCGACCTCTTGCGGCCGCGAACGGCGGTCGATCTCACCAAACGCCCGCGTCGGCTGCGCACGACCGCCGCGATGCGCGCGTTCGTGCGCGAAAACGACGTACGGCTCGAGAGTCTCGTGCAACCGCTCTTCATCACCGATCCCGGCCAACCGGCGGGCGAGATCTCGAGCATGCCCGGCATCTACCGCTACGACGTCGATGGTGCCGTTACCGAATGCCGCGAACTCTCCGCGCTCGGGATCAATGCCGTGTTGCTTTTCGGCATTCCCGATTTCAAGGACGCATACGCGTCTTCCGCACACGCACCCGGTGGCGTGGTGCAACGCGCGATCGCCGCGATCAAAGCGGCGCTTCCAGAGATGATCGTCATCGCCGATCTCTGTAACTGCGAATATACCGATCACGGCCACTGCGGTATCCTCGACGAACGCGGCGACGTCGATAACGACGCGACGCTCGAGTTGCTCGCGAAGACCGGGCTCTCGTATGCGATGGCCGGCGTCGACATCGTCGCGCCCTCGGACATGATGGATGGTCGCGTCGCGTATCTGCGCGAGACGCTCGACGCTTCAGGCTTCACCTCGATTCCGATCATGTCGTACGCGGTGAAATTTGCGTCGGGGTTCTATGGCCCGTTCCGCGATGCGGCCGACAGCACGCCGCAATTCGGCGACCGTCGGACGTACCAGATGGATCCGCCAAATGCTCGTGAGGCGTTGCGCGAAGCGGCGCTCGATCTCGATGAGGGGGCGGATTTTCTCATCGTCAAACCCGCGCTCGCCTACATGGATCTCATCCGCGCGGTTGCCGAGATCTCCGACGTTCCCGTCGCGTGTTACAACGTCAGCGGTGAATACGCGATGGTGAAGGCCGCAGCGCAGAACGGCTGGATCGATGAAGATCGCGTGGTCGACGAAACGCTCGTCGGCTTCGTCCGCGCGGGCGCGGATATCATCATCACGTACTTCGCGAAATCGTACGCCCGGCGCCACGCGAAGCGATAAACGTCATGGTGAGACAGCCGATCGTTCCCGAGTTTACCGGCGAAGAGTATTTGCGCTGGGAATTGGCACGGCCGGAAAAATACGAACTACACGTTGGGTTCATCGTGTCGTTCGCCGGCGGCACGCTACGACACAATCAGATCGCGCTCGCCATGCACGACGTCTTGAAAAACAAGCTCCCGTCGTGCGCGACCTTCGCCCTCGACGTCAAAACGCGGATCGAAGAGAACGCCTACTCTTATCCCGACGTCGTCGTCGTTTGCGGCGAGGTCGACGATCGCGGTGGAATGGGTGGAGCGTGGCGCACGACGTGCTACGACGACGAGATGCGCGCGGACGTCTACGGCATCGACTTTCCGCTCGACGAGATCTACGGCCCGATACACACCGCGTGATCGCACGCGAATCGATCGACGACTTCGGCATCCTCATTCTCGGCGGCGGCGAGGCGACGAGGCTACCCGGCAAACTCACGTTGCAGATCGGTGACGTGACGGAAAACGTACCGATGGTCGCGCGCGTCTTCGCAAACGTCACGCAAGGCCGCAAACGAGAAGTCGCGATCTCCGGCAAGGCGACCTTCGCGCGCGATCTCGACGCACGTCTCGCCGCACCGCTCGTGATCGATCGTTGGGCGCGCCGCGGCCCCCTCGGTGGCATGCTCTCATCGTTCGCGTCAATGCACGCGCGCTTCATCTTCGTCGTGGCGGGCGACGCCCCGATGCTCGACGTCGCGTTTGCCGAGCGACTCGCGCGCGCATACGAGCCCGGCGACGAAGCACTCGTTCCATCTCACCTCGCGCGCGCGACCCAAGAGACGGCACCCGCGATCGAACCACTCGCAGCGCTGTACGACCGGGTCGCGTTTCTCCGGGAGGGCGTGCCGATCTTACGCGGTGGCCGTGGCGCACTCCATCTCGTCATCGCCGCGTTGCGGACGCGATACGTCCCGATCGACGACGCACGCATCTTCACGAACGTCAATACGCCCGCCGATTTCGCGGCATATTGCCAGACCGTGCAGAATCCCACAATCGTCCCAACAACACCGTGTCCAGGAGCAACCAACCGATGACCCGCGACCGCAGCCACGCAGCATTCGAGCGCGCGAAAGCCGTGATCCCCGGCGGCGTGAATTCGCCCGTGCGCGCGTTCAAAGGCGTCGGCGGATCGCCCGTCTTCGTACGCGAGGCCGCGGGTGCGCGCTTCACCGATCTCGACGGAAATTCGTATATCGATTGCGTGATGTCGTGGGGGCCGCTCATTCTCGGACACGCCGATCCCCGCATCATCGATGCGGTGCGAGCGGCGGCCACGCGCGGCACGTCGTACGGCGCGCCGACCGAAGCCGAGAGCGATCTCGCCGAACTCGTGATCGCGATGGTGCCGTCGGTCGAGAAAGTACGGTTTTGTAGTAGTGGCACCGAAGCGACGATGAGCGCGCTGCGTCTCGCGCGCGGCTTCACCGGCCGCGAAAAAGTCGTAAAGTTCGCGGGATGTTATCACGGCCACGCCGATGCATTTCTCATCTCGGCGGGCAGCGGCGCACTCACGATGGGCACGCCCGATTCACCCGGCATCACGGCGGGCACCACGCGCGACACGCTGGTCGTCCCGTACAACGATCTCGACGCGCTACACGCGGTCTTCGAGGCCGAGCCCACGACCATCGCGTGCGTGATCGTCGAGCCCTACGTCGGCAATATGGGGCTCGTCTTGCCGAAGCCCGGGTACCTCGCGGGCTTGCGTGCGCTGTGCACCGAGTTCGGCGCGCTCCTGATCTTCGATGAAGTCATGACCGGTTTTCGCGTCGCACCCGGCGGCGTGCAAGAACGCGAAGGCGTCCTCCCCGACATCACGACGCTCGGGAAAGTCATCGGCGGCGGTCTCCCCGTCGGCGCGTTCGGCGCCCGCGCGGAGATCATGGAGAAGCTCTCGCCCCTCGGCTCGATCTATCAGGCAGGCACGCTCTCGGGAAATCCGCTCGCGATGGCCGCAGGGCGGGCAACGCTCGAAGCCCTTCGCGAGCCCGGCGTCTACGAACGCCTCGATGCGGCGGGCGCGCGGTTTACGGATGGGATGCACGAGATTTTCGCGCGCCACGGCGTTTCCCACCAGTACGCACATCGCGGCTCGATGGTCGGCTTTTTCTTCACGGGCGAAGACGTCATCGACTTGGCGAGCGCGAAAACGTCGGATACCGTCTTCTACGGAAAGTTTTTCCACGAAATGCTCGATCGAGGCGTTTATCTCGCGCCGTCCCAGTTCGAGGCGGGGTTCCTTAGCCTCGCTCATGACGCTCCGACGATCGATGCGATCCTCGCCGCTGCGGACGACGCTATCGAAGCGGTCCACACGCTCGCTTAGGCGTGGACGTTTCCGCCCCGGGCTTCACGGGAATACGCCCTCGGAACCGGCCAACGCTCCGAATACAGCGCGTGGGTCGTGTGGCATCCGAGGACTGTTGACGTAGCACCCCATCGTCGAACCGTGGTATGAATGAGACACATGCTCGAGACTCATGCTGGTGACGGCGCGCACGTCATCCGCGACAAAAGTATGGCAATCTCGTCGGAACAGGCCCGTCATCAGCGGGCCTCCGGGGCGTCATTCCCGGTCGTTCCGGAGGTGATATGCCGCTAGTCTGTCTCGGTCTCTCGCACAACACGGCTCCGGTCGATGTGCGCGAGCGCCACGCGTTCCCCGCGTCGCGCATGGGCGAATCGCTCGTCGCGCTTCGCGATTACGAGATGGTTCGCGAGGCCGTGATGCTTTCGACATGCGGGCGCCTCGAAATCTACGCCGAGCTCGAGGATTACGAAGCGGGCGTCGATCAGCTCAAATCGTTTCTCAAGATTTTCCGCCACGGCGACGTCCAGCATGACATGTCGTCCTATATGTACACGTTGCTCGGCTCGCAGGCGACCGACCACCTCTTCCGCGTCGCGACCGGTCTCGACTCGATGCTCATCGGCGAAGCCGAAATCCTCGGCCAAGTCAAAGATGCGTACATTCAGGCGCAAAAGGCGCGCTCGATCGGCAAGACGCTCCACGTCCTCTTCCGCGAGGCGCTCAACGCCGGCAAAGAATCGCGCTCGCAAACATTTATCGGCGGCGATTCCGTCAGCGTAGCGACCGCCGCGATCGATCTCGCAAAGCAGACCCTCGGCACGCTCCACGGGAAGACGGTCCTCGTGATCGGCGCCGGCAAGATGGGCACGACGGCGGCAAAACGGCTCAAAATCGAAGGTTGCTCCGAGATCCTTATCGCGAACCGATCGGCGGCGAAAGCGCAAGAGATCGTCGCGTCGATCGGCGCGGGGACGGCGGTCGAACTCCCCGGACTCGTCGATGCGATGAAGCGGGCCGACATCGTCGTAACGTCGACGGGTGCGTCGCACTTCGTCCTCACGCCGGGCAACGTCGCCGAAGCGATGCTGGCGCGCCCCGAGCGCGAGCTCTTCGTGATCGATATCGCCGTGCCGCGCGATGCGGACCCCGAGATCGCGCGCATCCCAAACGTGCACGTCGCCGATATCGATCGCCTCAAAGATATCGTCGACGTCACGCTCGAGAAGCGTCGTGAAGCGATTCCGATGGTCGAGGAGATCATCTCCGAACACGCCGAGCGCTTCGCGAACTGGTATCAATCGCGCGTCGCGATTCCCGTCGTCAGTTCGCTCGTGCAAAAAGCCGAATCGATTCGCGAAGGCGAGATCGAGCGGCTCTTCGCGCGTTGTCCCGGGCTCGACGAACGCGAGCGCATGCTCATCACGGGCGCTTCGCTTACGATCATCTCCAAACTCTTGCATAACGTCGTCACGAAGCTCCGCGAGCGCGCGACCTCCAATCACGCAGAAGCGCTGACGCTCGCGACGTTACTCGACGAACTTTTCGATTTACGCGTGCGCAGCGAAGCGAACGCGGCGAAGGCCGCACATGGCCGTCGGACGTCAGCGGTGCCTGCAGCCGCCCTCGAGGCCGAGCTCTCCGAGTGAGCGCTAAGCCGCGTGGGAAAGTCTGGCTCGTCGGTGCGGGTCCGGGCGATCCGGGCTTGCTCACGCTCAAAGCCGCACGCGTCATCGGCGCGTGCGACGTTCTCGTTTACGATTACTTAGCTTCTGCAGCAATCGTGGGGCTCGCGTCTCCGGCGTGTGAGAAGATCTACGTCGGTAAGAAAGCGGGTGCGCACACGCTCTCGCAGGACGAGATCACGGCGCTCATCGTGCGCCTCGGTCTCGAAGGCCGCAACGTCGTGAGGCTCAAGGGCGGAGACGTGTTCGTCTTCGCTCGTGGTGGCGAAGAAGCGGCCGAATTGCGCGCGGCGGGCGTTGCCTTCGAGATCATTCCCGGCATCACGTCTGCGATTGCGGCGCCCGCCTATGCCGGCATTCCCGTCACGCACCGCGATCACAACACATCGTTCACGATCGCGACGGGTCACGAAGATCCGCTCAAAGGTTATACGTCGCTCGATTTCGAGAAGCTCGCGAATCCGAAGCAAACCCTCATTTTCCTGATGGCGATGGGATCGCTCGCCGGCCTCGTCGGCAAGTTGCTCGAACATGGCATGCCCCGAGAGATACCCGTGGGCATCGTTCGCGAAGGCACGAAACCGACGCAAGAGACGCTTATCGGCACGCTCGGTACGATCGTCGACGACGTCGCGCGCGTGCAGTTTAAAGCGCCTGCGATCGTCGTTATCGGCGACGTGGTAAGCGAACGCGAAACGATCCGCTGGTTCGATAACACGCCGCTCTTCGGAAAGCGTGTGCTCGTAACGCGCGCGGCAGGCGACGCCGTCGACTTTGCATCGAAGCTTTGGGAGAGCGGCGCCGAGCCCGTGCTCGCGCCGACGATCGCGATTGGCGCACCCGACGACGTCGAACCGGCCCGCGCCGCAATCGCCGCACTCGCGACGTACGCATGGGTCGTCTTTACGAGCCAACACGGCGTCGATGCGGCGTTCGCCACCCTCGCAACGAGCGGTGGTGATGCGCGCCGTTTCGGTAGCGCGAAGGTCGCGGCGATCGGACCGAAGACGGCGCAGCGACTGCTTGCCCATGGCGTACGCGCGGATTTCGTTCCGCCGAAATTCGTCGCCGAAGATGTCGCCACGGGTCTGCTCGAACATGCGTCGCGCGGCGATCGCGTGTTGCTTTACGGCGCGCAAGAAATGCGCGACGTCATCGCAACGACACTGCACGATGCGGGTCGCGTCGTCGACGTCGTTGCGGGCTACAAGACGGCGCACGTGCACGATCCCGCGATCGCCGAAGCTGCGGCGCGCTGCGATATATGGACCTTCACGAGCGCGAGCACGATCGCGTCGTTCCTCGAAAACGTGCCCGATGCCGCGACGCGCGCGCAAGACAAGATCGTCGCGTGTATCGGTCCGATCACGGCAGCCGCGGCGCGCGATGCCGGACTTCGCGTCGATATCGTTCCCGATGACTACACCGTCGACGGGTTGCTCGAAGCGCTCGAAGCCACCGTCGCGACCCGCTAGCCGGAACACGTACGCGTGTCGCGGGTTCGCCCCATACGCGCGTTCGTCGCGAGCGTCGCAATCGTGACATTCGTTCTCGCATGCACCTCGGGACCGCTTTCTGCAAGACGCCGCGCCGTACCGACACCCGCACCGACGGAAAGTCCGATCGCGATTCCGCCGCCGACCGCGACCCCGCTCTCCGAGGGGGCACGTCTATCGCGCCTACAAGCCGATCTCGGCGCGATCGCGCGAACCACTCCGGGACGCCTCGGCATCGCGGTCGTCGACGTCGCAACGGGGGGCCGTTATTCCGTGCGCGGCGACGAATCATTTCCGCTCGCGAGCGTCGCAAAGCTCGCGATCGCGACGGTCGCGTTTCGCATGAGCGATCAGCGCAAGCTCGACCTCGACGAGCGGATCACCGTCAACCGCGGCGCATCGTTCGCCATCTGGGAACTCATTCGCGCGATGCTCGTTTCGAGTGACGATACCGCAAGCGATGTCGTTTTACGTCGCGTCGGCGGCCCGAGCGTCGTGACCGGCACTCTCCGACGCCTCAACATTCGGAATCTCACCATTCGTACGTCAGAAGCCGAACTCGCCGCCGACGTACGCGCGAAGCGTCGGTTCGTGGGCGGTAGTGAGAACCCGGGCACACCGAACGCGCTCGCCGATCTTCTGGTCGGCATCGCGACGCAGCGCTTCACGCTCGTCGATTCCACGAACGAATTTCTCCTCGATCTCGATGACGTCGGCATGGGTCGTAGGCGTCTGCGTGCCGGATTCCCCGCAACGCTTCGCTTCGCGCATAAAACCGGCACGAGCGCGACGATCGACGGCACGACCGATGCGACCAATGACGCGGGCCTCGTGACGCTACCCGACGGACGACGAATCGCCGTCGTCGCTTTGCTCGCGGAGTCGGGATCCGACGAGCCGTTCCGCGAGGCGGTCCTCGCACGCGTCGCACGCGCGGTCGCGAACGCATACGCGCCGTAACGCGTGTCGCAACTCAACCTCGCACCACTCACCAACTTCGATATCGGCGTCGTCGCAGCAGCGGCGATCGCGATCGTCGCGCTCCGTGCGCGCGCGCTCGACCGTAGCGGCGCGCTCGCCGCATGCGTCGTCGGCACCGCGACCTTCGGCGCACTCGGCCTTCCGGGAGCGGCAGTCTTGCTCGCGTTTTTCGTCACGTCGGTAGGATTGTCGCGCGTCGGGAAATCGCGCAAGCTCGAGCTTTTGGTCGACGTCGGTAAAACGGGCGCGCGCGACGGCACGCAAGTCCTCGCAAACGGCGGCATCGCCGCGCTCTGTGCGCTCGGCGCGCTCTGGATCGACGCGCGCTTCGCCGTCGCATTTGCCGGTGCGTTCGCGGCCGCAACCGCCGATACGTGGGGCACGGAGATCGGAACGCTCGTGCCTGGAAAGCCGCGCTCGATCCTCGACTTGCGCCCGATCGCGACGGGTCTCTCGGGGGGCGTCACGATCGCAGGGACGCTCGCCGAGATCGCAGGTGCCTGCTTCATCGCTGCGATCGCCATTGCGACGCACGTCACCGCCGGAACCGTCCACGTCGCCGTTGCGATCGCGCTCGGCGGGATCGCGGGGGCGCTTGCCGATTCGATCCTCGGCGCATCGGTGCAATCGCTGCGCTGGTGCGGTCAATGCAGACGCGCGACCGAACGCGAGCCGCACGTTTGCGGCGCCAACACGACGCCGCTGCGCGGGCTCGCGTGGTTCGGCAACGACGCGGTCAATGCGAGTGCGACGATCGTCGGTGCGCTCGTCGCCTTCACGCTCGCACGGTAGCGCATTAGACTTTTACTTTATCTCCGTATTTTTTCTGGAGGTACGGAATGATGTCGTCGTCGTCGTCGAGGGTCACGTCACCGTCGACCATGACGGGGATGCCCGTCTGCCCCGACACGGACTTGACTTCGGTTCGCTCGCCGTGCGACCGCGTGACGTTGACCGTTTTGTAGTCGAGGAGCAGATCGGTGAGTTTGGAGCGCACGCGCGCGCAGTACGGACACCACTCGGCTTGGTAGAGGACGATATCGGTTTGCTGACCCATGCATTCGTTTTTCGCCGACGCGGGGCATAGGTCCGCCGCACGCGTGTGGCGTAGCCGAGTCGATGCAGCGAATCCCGCGCTATCGCAAGACGTTGTTCGGCGCGTTATTGGCCTCGATCGCCCTGCACGCGCTCGGCACGCCGTTCTTCGCTCGATCGTCGACGTCGCCCGAGACGGGCGGGGTCGGTGCGGGCGGGATACGGGCAAACGAAAATGTGCGGTACGCCGTCGTCGGCCGCTTCTCAATCGAGTCGCCGCGCACGAACGTTCGCCCGTCGAAACCCGCCGCACATCGGGTGCCGACAGCGACGTCGGCAACGCACGCGCGGCCCACCGATGACGCGACCCGCGCCATCCCCGACATCCACACGAATCGCACGTCCGAATCGCCAACGCCGCCGCGGGTCGATCGCGCGGGAGAATCGCCATAACGATTGCCACGGCCGCACCCGACCGGCCGATCATCGATCCGACGCCGAGCGCGCGCGAATCCGTCGCGGCCCTGGCTCCCGTATCGTCGACGCCGCTCGCAATCGCCGAGCCGACCTCGGTTGCCGCACCAACACCGACGGCGACCGCGCCAGTCGTCGCGGTTCGCGCCGATAGCGGGATTCCGGCGGGCGGTTGGGGTGCGAGTTTCGAGAAGCCACTGGTCGCCGATGAGACGGCGCTCGACGACTTGCGCGCACGTTATCGCGGCGCGCGAGCGATCCGCGTCGATGTCGATGAAGCGGGACACGCCACGCGCGTCGTCGCGCCGGCGAGCATGCCCGCAGATCTCCGCACGGCGCTCGAGCACGAGCTCTTGGCCCTGCACTACGTGCCCGCGGAATGCAACGGATTGCGGTGCGGAGGAACACTCCAACTCTCGCTGTAGGGGAAGATGCCCCGTGCGACGCGCATACGGACCGCCCAATGCTCCGCCGCGTGCCCGAGCTCTTCGCATTCGTCGACGTTTCTCAACGTATGGGAACGCTGCTCTTCGACGCGCCGCTTCAGCGGTATAATGCACACGGTTGGTACGGTGGCATCTATCCCGGCGAACGACCCGAAGCGATCCTCAAAACGCGCGGCAGCGATATCGTCGCCGAGTGCCTTGCTTTCACGACGATGCATCTCGTCCAGCGCGTCGCCGACGCCCACGTCCGCAGCTATATGATCTTGCTGATCTCCGACGGCGACCGCGCCGCGTCGCGCCTCGCCGGGCTCTTCGCGACGCTCTTGGTGGATCGCGTGATCGCGGGGATGGCCGCCGACGAAGAGCGCGTCGGGTTTCGTGCCCGCGACCCGCAACTCGAACGCACGCTTACCACCTATCGCGCCGTTGCTGAAATCATGTATCCCGATTCGCGCGAGATGCGCGCCGGTATCTCCAAGGTCGAGGCCGACGTGCTCGCCTTTTGGTCGCGCGCGATCGATCACGCGCTCTTTCTCAACACCGCGAATCTCGAAGCACCCGATAGCGACGCGTTGATCGCGCTCGTGCGGACGATCGACGAAGCGATCGATTCGTTCTACCTCTATTTTCTCGCGACGACGTTCGGCGATACGATGTACGAACGCTTCGGAATCTAGCGCCCAAAATGTGGACGAAGGTGGCGTGGGCCGCCGCCTGCTTCGCTGCGATTATGGGTTTCTCGCGACTCGCTTACGGCGTCCTCGTGCCGGCGATGCGAGGAGCACTCGGCGGGAGCTACGCCCTCTATGGCTCGATCGGCGCGGCAAACCTCGCGGGCTATCTCGTCGGTGCGCTCGCGGCGACGCGACTCGCACGGCGTACGGATCGTAGCCGCATCAACGTCGCGGCACTCGGCCTCATGTCGCTCGCGATGAGCGCGAGCGGGCTCGTACAGACGACCTTCGAGCTCGGAGTGCTGCGGTTCGCGATCGGTATCGGATCGGGCGTCGCGGTATCGCTCACGCTCGCGCTCGCCGTGGAGGCGATTCCCGCAGCCAAACGCGGCTTCGCCGCCGCCGTGATCTGGGGCGGAGGATCGCTCGGCATCGCGCTCGTCGGCATCGCCGGAGTCGCGCCGTTCGCCGCGGCGGCATCGGCGTGGCGCGTGCAATGGATCGCGATGGGCGCGCTCGGGCTCGTCTTCGCGAGCGCATTTTTCGCCGAGACGTTCGGGAAATGCCTCATCGCCGACGACGCACCCGATGACGGTTCGCCGATCGGGCTCTTCGCACGCGAAGGCTACCTGCCGCTCACGATTTCGTACTTCGCATACGGAATCGGGTATATCGCCGTCGTCACGTTTTTAGGCGCGGCAGTCGGCGAACTACGCGGCGTGCCGCCTGCGGCGACGTGGATCGTGCTCGGTTTTGCGGGCGTCGCGGGTGCGACCCTCTGGGGCACGCTGCTCGATCGGTATCGCAGCGGTCTCCCCGTCGCACTCGCGAGCGGCTGTTGTGCGCTCGGCAGTGCGGCGATCGCTTCGGGACAGACGATACTCGCGATCGTGGGCGCACTCTTGGTGGGCTTGAGTTTTATCGGCGTTCCCGCCATGGTCGGGGCGCTCGTACAACATCGCGAACCCGCGTCGCGATACGCGCGCGCGTTCGCATCGATGACGATCGTTCTCGGCGTCGGCCAAATTCTCGGGCCGATCGCGGGCGGTCTCTTCGCCGACCGCTTCGGCGCGCACGCCGCCGTCGGCTTCGGTGCCGCGATGCTCGCGATCTCGGGGATCGCCGCACGAAGCTACAGCACTAAAGTATGGTTTTCCCCAACGCCGAGAGGATGAGTTCGACGGCGAGCCGCGCCGTGCGATTGTGTTCGTCGAGAATGGGATTGGTTTCGGTGACTTCGAGCGAGCCGATGATGCCCGCACTCGCCACCATCTCCATCGCGAGATGCGCTTCGCGGTAGGTCAGGCCGCCCGGGACGGCCGTTCCCGTGCCCGGTGCTTCACGCGGGTCGATGCCGTCCATATCGAAGCTCACGTGGACGCTTCGCGGTTCCATGCCGACGATCTCCATCGCGATATTCATCACGCGCTCCATGCCCAAGCGATCGATCTCCGTCATCGAGAACGCCCGAACGCCGAGCTCGGCGATGCGCTTGCGTTCGCCCGCATCGACGTCGCGGAGGCCGATGAGGACGGTGCGCGCGATATCGATCGAATGCTCCTCGAGCGCGATCGAAACGGGCATGCCGTGGACGTTCCCCGATGGCGACGTGAGCGGCGTGTTGATATCGCCGTGTGCGTCGATCCAGATGAGCCCGGGCGCCACGCCGCGCGCGCGACGCAAGCCCGCAAGCGTGCCGATCGCAATCGAATGATCGCCGCCGAGAACGATCGGAAATCCGCCCGCGCGGATCGACGATTCGACGTGCTTGGAAAGCTCGTCACAGACCGCGAGGATGATCGGCAGGTACTTCGCATTTTTGACCGCCTGCGCGGCATTGGATTCGGGGACCGGCACGGCAAGATTGCCGTGATCGAAGATCTCGGAGATCCCGAGCGCTTCGAGCCCGTCGCGCAAACGCGCGTAGCGGATTGCCGAGGGGCCCATGTCGACGCCGCGACGATCGGCGCCCAAATCCATCGGGACGCCGATCACGTCGACGCGCGCCGGACGCACGTGTGCGCGTGCCACGCCAGGATCGCTCGCAATCGTCATACGTGCGGGTCCTACGTGAGCGCGGACTCCGCCTGCTTTGCCGTCTCGGCCGTCGGCGACGGGGGGCCATCGGCGACAGGAAGACCCGTGACCGAGACGCCCTGCACGGGGGATGGTTCGGTGACGGTCGCCGCCATGACGGGCACGACCCTCTGCAAGCTCCGGGCGTTCGGTACCGCGTGCAAGATGATCACGCGCAAAATCGCCGCGAGCGGCACCGCTAAGAACATCCCACCGATTCCGAGTAATTCGCCACCGATGAGGATCGCGACGATGACCATGAGCGGTGTGAGCCCGACCGAATCGCTGACGATCTTCGGCGCGATGAAGTGGCCTTCGGCCTGAAAGATCGCGGCGAAGACGAGCGCGACGATGACCGCGTGTTGCCACCCGTCGTTCGCGAGAGCGAGCGCGACCGAGGGGACGAATCCGGCGATCGCGCCGACGTACGGGATGACGTCGAGCAGTCCCGCCGTCACGCCGATGAGCACCGCGTATTTCACATGCAACAGTAGTAAAGCGATCGTGATGCACGCGCCGATCGTCGCACCGACCGTGAGCTGGCCGCGGATGAAGCCGCCGAGAACGTTGTCGAGATCGTGGATGACCGCGAGCGTCTTCGGTTGTGCGGGGAGAGGAATGACGCGAATGAAATCGCGGGTGAGCACCGGCGCCTCCATCAAGAGATAGAGCGCGAGCACGGGAATGACGACGAGCGTGGCGAGGAGGCCGAGCACCGATGCGAGGAGGCCGACCGCGCGCGATGCCGCCTCACCCGCATACCCACGCGCCTTGCGCTCGAGTTCGACGGGGAGCGTCGTGAGATACTGGCGGATTGCCGGCGGCAGCCGCGCGAAGACCGGATTGTTGGGATCCGAGACGAATGTCTGCGCGTTGTGCACGAGCGTCGGTGAGGATTTTACGAGCGACTGCGTATCGTTGATGAGCGCGGGCGCAACCGTCGCGACGCCAAAGGTCACGATGCCCGCGATCAGCAGATAGACGAGCAAGACGGCGGCGACGAGCGGCATGCGGTCGCGAAGAAACTTCACGGCTGGGTAGATCACGTACGTGAAAAATATCGCACCGACCAGAATGACCGTAACCGACGGAATGCGTCCGAAAAACGCTAAAATCGCCGAGAGCGCGACGGCACCCAGAACGACGAGCGCGAGAATCTTCAGCGCGTAGGTGACGCGCCGCTCGATAGAACGATGCTTATCTACGGGCGGGACGGAGATCTCAGTCATGACTCAACCCTACCACATAGCTGCTCGGGAGAGTCCCTCGGGCGTACCGCTCGAGACGCCGACGCTGCCGCCGCCGGGCATGTATCGAGGCGCCGTGCGCGGCACGCGGTCGGAGGCGCGTGTCGCGCCCATCCCGTATGCGCAACGATATGTCGACTCATCGCAGGCTCGGTTTTATTCGCGCGTCGCTCGTTCTGTGCGCCGTACTCGCGAGCGCGAGCTGCTCGAAGAGCAACGCACCCGCGCGTGCCGAAGGCGAAGCCGCGGTCCCGGGACCCGACGCTCCGCTCCGTCTCGCGATGGTGACCGATATCGGCGGACTCGGCGACAAATCGTTCAACGATTCCGCCGATTCCGGCTTGCAACGCGCGAAGACCAAGCTCGGCGCCGAGGTCCAGACGCTGCAGTCGAGATCGGCCGCCGATTATCAGTCCAATCTTACCGTTCTCGCCGATCAGGATTTCGATGAGATCTTCGCGATCGGCGTACTCATGCAAAAAGATGTCGCTGCGGTTGCGAAAAATTATCCCAAGCGCCATTTTGCGATCGTCGACGCCGTCGTCGATCAAGTCAACGTTACGTCGCTCACGTTTCGCGAGCAAGACGGATCGTTTCTCGCGGGCGCGCTCGCGGCCATGGTTTCCAAGACCAAGCACGTCGCGTTTTTAGGCGGCGTCGACATTCCGCTCTTACGCAAATTCGAAGCGGGATTCACCGCGGGTGCGCGACAGATCGATCCGAAGGTCGTCGTCTCCACGAAATATGTCGGTTCGTTCGAAGACGTCGCCTCGGGGAAAGAACTCGCGGGCGTGCTCTTCGATAGTGGCGCCGATATCGTCTTCGTCGCTGCGGGAAAATCGGGACTCGGTGCGATCGATCAAGTGCGCGGCCGTGCGAACGATTTCGTGATCGGCGTCGATGCCGATCAAGACGCGCTCGCACCGGGCAAGATTCTCACGAGCGTCGTCAAGCGTGTCGACGTCGCCGTCTTCAAGACGGCGTTGCAGGCGCAAGCGCAAAAACTTCCCGCGGGACCCGTCGAATTCGGTCTGCGCGACGATGGCGTCGGTCTCACTGATTTTCACTATACGCGTAAATTGATCGGCGACGAGCGTCTGGCGCGCGTGGCGGCGCTACGTGCGGCCATCGTTGCGGGCAAGATCGTACCGCCAAAAACGCGTGAGGAACTCAGCTCTTTCAAGCCCGTCACGCTCTAGCGCGGTGACGCGACCGGCGCTCGAGCTGCGCGGCATCGTCAAGACGTACGACACGACGCGCGCGGTCGACGATGTCGATCTCGAGGTCGTCGCGGGTGAGATCCACGCGCTCTGCGGCGAAAACGGAGCCGGCAAATCGACGCTCGCGCAGATCGCGACGGGAACGCTCGCCGCAACGGCGGGCGAGATCGCATGCACGGGTACGATCGGGCTCGTGCGTCAACACTTCGAACTTGCCGGCCGACTACGGGTGTGGGAGAACATCGTGCTCGGCCGCGAACCGCAGCGCGGCATACGACTCGACGCACGTGCCGCGCGCACGCGCGTACGCGATCTCGCCACGCGTACGGGATTGCACGTCGATCCTGATGCCGTCGTCGAGACGCTCGCGATCGGGATCGTGCAACGCGTCGAGATCTTGCGCGTACTCGGGTCAGAGCCGAGCGTGCTCGTCCTCGACGAACCAACCGCCGCCCTCTCACCAGGCGAAGCGGAGACGCTTTTCGCGACGTTGCGAGCGCTCGCGCGCGCGGGCACGGCGATCCTCATCATCACGCACAATCTCGCCGACGTTTTAGCGCACGCGGACCGCGTGACGGTTTTGCGTGCGGGGCGCGTGACGCTCCGCGCGCTCGCCGCGCAGACGACGACGGACGTACTCGCGCGCGCGATGGTAGGCGGAGAACTTCCCGCACTGCCAGCGCGCGAGCGCGCCGCGGTTCGCGAACGATTGGTCGCACGCGCGATCGGCACGACCGATGGTGGCTTGCGCGATGCGACCTTCGCGATCGGTGCGAGCGAGATCGTCGGCGTCGCGGGTATCGAGGGCAACGGGCAAGCCCAGCTCGTCGATGTGCTCGCGGGCATGCGCGCGCATACGGGCACGCTCGCTCTCGGCAGCGACGTGCTCGTACCGGGCAACCCGCACGCGCGTATCGCGCGTGGCATCCGGACGATTGCGGGCGATCGTCAACGCGAGGGCCTCGTCTTGGCGTGGAGTGTGGCTGAGAACGTTGTGCTCGGCGATCAGTCGCGCGCGGAGATGCGCCGCGGTGTACTCGTCGATCGCGGCGCACGCGAGCGACGCGCGCGCGCGATCGTCGCGGATTTCGACGTTCGCACGCCCTCGATCGCAACGCCAATCGCCGCGCTTTCCGGCGGCAATCAGCAGAAGATCGTCGTCGGTCGCGCGCTCGGGTTCGCGCCGCAGATCCTCGTCGCGTACGCGCCGACGCGCGGCATCGATGTCGGCGCGGCCGCGCTCGTCCACGCCCGATTGCTCGAAGCGCGCAACGCCGGCGTCGGCATCCTGCTCGTAAGCTTCGAGCTCGACGAACTCTTCACGCTAGCCGATCGCCTCGTCGTGCTCTGCGGCGGGACGATCGTGCACGCGTGCGCGCGTGCAGATTTCGATAAAACGCGCATCGGTACGTTCATGGCCGGCGCTTCGTCGTGAGACGGCCTCGCGGCGGCGCGCGCACGAATGCGATCGCGGCGCTCGTCCTCGTGGCGATCGCATGCATCGCGATGCTCGTCGCGGGCACGAATCCGATCGCCGGTTTCGCCGCGCTCGCACGCGGGAGCCTCGGCGGACCGCACCAACTCGCCGAGACGCTCGTGCAAGCGACGTCGCTGCTCTTTCCCGCACTCGCCGTGGCCTTCGCGTTTCGCGCGGGCTTCTTCAACATCGGCGCGGAGGGACAACTCGTCATGGGTGGGCTTGCCGCGGGCGTCGTCGGTGCGATCGTTCCGGGGCCCGGTCCCGTCGCCATCGTCGCGATGCTCGCGGCGGGCGCACTCGGCGGCGCAGCCTGGGGCACGATCGCGGGCGGCTTACGCGCGCGCTTCGGCGGCAGCGAAGTCGTCGCGACGCTCATGCTCAACGTCATCGCCGCGTTGCTCGCGAACTTCCTCGTCGTCGGTCCGCTGCGTGCGATCGGCGCCGAAAGCGGCGAGACGCCATCCCTCGCGCTCGATCGCACGTTGCCCGTTCTCTTCGCGGGCACGAGGCTCACGATCGCGTTTCCGCTCGCGCTCCTCATCGCAGCCGCACTCTGGTTCTTCCTCGCGCGTACCGTCGCTGGCTATACGTTGCGAGCCGTCGGCGACGCGCCGCTCGCCGCGGCACGCGCCGGAATCGATCTCCCGCGCATGGCCGTCTTCGCCTTCGCAATCTCAGGAGCGATCGCGGGCCTCGGCGGCGCGACGATCGTCGCAGGCGTGCTCCATCGGTTCAACGTCGCGCTCTCACCCGGGTACGGTTTTATTGCGATCGCCGTGGCGCTCGTTGGCAATCTCGATCCGCCGTATATCGTCCTCGCCGCACTCGGCTTCGGCATCTTGCAGAACGGTAGCCTCGCGATGCAGTCACTCGCGCACGTGCCCAAAGACGCCGTCACGATCGTCGAGGGACTCGCGATTGTCGCCCTCGCCGCGCGGCGCTCGATCGCGCGGCGGACGGCATGAGCGCATTCGTTGCATTCGTCGCGCTCGCGCTCGTGAAAGCGACGCCACTCATTTTTGCGGCACTCGCGGGCGTCATCTGCGAACGCGCGGGCATCCTCAATATCGCCCTCGAGGGCGGGCTCACCGCCGGCGCATTTGCGGGCGTCGTCGCGACGAACGTTTCGGGAAATCCCTACGTCGGCGTCGCGGCCGGTCTCCTCGCGGGTGCGCTCGTCTGCGGCACGCTCGGCATCGCGGCAACGCGTTTCGGCGTCGATCAGATCGTCGCGGGGATCGGCATCAACCTCGTGACGACGGGTGCGGCCGCGTATGCCCTCGTCGTGATCTTCCACAGCCCGGGCGCCTCACCCGAAGTGCGCGGCCTCGGGCCGATCGGCGCGGCCTTACTCGTCCTCGGCGCGTTCGCCGCCGCAATCGCGATGCACGTCGCCCTCGGCTCGTCCGCATGGGGATTACGCCTGCGCGCCTGCGGCGAGAATCCGCGTGCGGTACTCGCCGCCGGCACCGATCCGCGCCGCGTTCGCGTGGTCGCGACCCTGATCGGCGGCGGCCTCACCGGGCTCGGTGGCGCCTATCTCTCGCTCGGCGAACTCGACCTCTACTCCGACGGCATGACTGGGGGCCGCGGTTACATCGCGCTAGCTGCCGTCATCTTCGGCCGCTGGACACCGCTCGGAGCCACGGGCGCAGCACTCGTATTCGGCGCACTTTCGGCACTGCAATTCGTCCTCCAGCGAACGGGAATTCCGAGCGAACTCATGGCTGCTCTCCCGTATCTCGCCGCCCTCGCGGCGCTCGCAGGAATCGGTGGCGTGGCTCGCGCCCCGGCCGCGGACGGCATACCCTTTGATGGGTAGGTACGAGAAATATCGGAGATGTCCCGAATGTCGGAAGGTCTCGCCGCCGATGCGACTGATTATGGTCTCCGTGACATTGCGCATCCCCCGGCTCTTTTTTGCAGCGCTGGCCTTTGCCATCGTCGCCGCGCCGCTCGTTGCGGGAGCGACATCGCTCGATACGAGCGCGGGCCCACTCGCAGATTTGCAGACCCAGCTCGCGCACGTCGCGGGGCACGCGCCCGGTCGCGTCGGCATCGCAGTGGAAGATCTCGCCACCGGCATGACGTCGGGCATCAACGCCTCGGAGAGCCTTCCCGCAGCTTCGACGATCAAAATTCCGGTCATGATCGAGGTCTTCAAGCAGATGGAAGCCGGCGCGCTCGATCTCAATACGCGCGTGCACCTCGAACGCCACGATAAAGATTACGGCTGGGGCGACCTCGCCGATGCCCGAGTCGGCTCGGCGCGCAGCGTCAAGGATCTGCTCTGGCTGATGATCACCGATAGCGATAACACCGCGACCAATATGCTCATTCGGCTCGTCGGGCGCACGCACATCAACGCAACGATGACGAATCTCGGGCTCGACAGCACGCATCTGCGCGACGATATCCGGACCGAGACCGATTCTATCCGCTACACCCTACGCTCGAGCCCGCACGATATGGTGAAGATGCTCGACGGCATCGCACGCTATCGCTTGGTCGATGCGTGGTCGTCGCAGCAGATGCTCGCGATTCTCACGGGTCAACGCCACAACACGCTCCTTCCCATGGCGCTTCCCAAAGATATCAAGATCGCGCACAAGACGGGCTCGCTTCACGATACGCTCAACGACGTCGGGATCGTGTATCACGATAACGAACCGTACGTGATCGCCGTCATGACGACGCAGCTTCCGAGCCTCGATCTCGGCCGACGCTTCATTCGTAAAGTATCCCGCATCGCATACGACGAACTCGGTCGCTTCGCATCGTGGCGCGAAGATAACGGCATCGCGGCCTTCGCCACCGATCATCCGATCGAGCCGATGGCGCGTGCGCTCGCGCCCGGGGCGCTTGCGCCCGGGGAGCTTGCGCCCGGGGCGCTTGCGCCCGATGAAGCGATGTGGAATGCGGCGCCGGGCCTGCGCTCGCTCACCGAAGGCGAGCCATCGAACTAGCGGGGAAGACCGTCCTCGTCACGGGGGCGACGCGAGGCATCGGACTCGAGACGGCACGCGAACTCAGTGCGCTCGGCGCACACGTCGTGCTCGGCGTGCGCGATATCGTGCGCGGTGCCGAGATCGCAAACGAACTCGAGCGCTCGGGCGGACGCGCGAACGTGCTTGCGATCGATCTCGCCTCGCTCGCATCGGTCCGCGAAGCCGCATCGCGTTTTCGTGCGTCGTATCCCACGCTCGACGTGCTCGTCAACAATGCCGGTATCATCACGATCAAACGCGGCACGAGCCCCGACGGCCACGAACTCATGTGGGCGACGAATTTTCTCGGCCTCTTCGCGCTAACGCAAGCACTCCTGCCGTTGCTTTCGGCTGCGAGCGAGCCGCGCGTCGTGAACGTTAGCTCGAGCGCGCATAGTTCGGGTAAACTCACTTGGGACGATCTCGAGCGTACGAAGCGCTTCGCGATCTTCGGCGCGTACGCTCAATCGAAGCTCGCGCTCAATCTCTACACGCGAGAATTTGCTGCGCGTCATCCGCACATCGCGACGAATGCCGTGCATCCCGGTGCGATCGCAACCGGCCTGTGGCGAGGATTCCCGGGCGTCGTGCGAACGATCCTCGGTCGCATGCTGCCATCGCCGAGCACCGGCGCCCTTCCCGTTATTCGCCTCGCTTCATCCGATGACGTGCGCGGTGTGAGCGGCCGGTACTTCGACCGCCTCCGCGAGACCGCACCGTCGAAAGCCTCGCAAAACGCGGACGATGCGCGACGGCTGTACGACTATGCCGCGGCGACCTGCGCGATCTCGGACGGAGCCGCGGCGTAGCGACACCGCGCGTGTGACGTCACGACCTGGACGCCCGCGCACGCGGACGCCATCGCATGGATCGCGCGAAATGCGAATTCGAATGACGCCTCGCACTTCGCCGTCGAGCACGACGGCGAACTCGTCGGGCGCATCGGTTAGGAGGTCGGCACGGGCAAACGTGGGGGCGAGGCTTCGCGACCGACGCCGCTCGACTCATCACCGAGCTCGTCTTCGCAAAACCCAACATGTATCGCGCATGGGCGAACGGCATCGCGCCCGATCGCGCGTCGGCACGCTTCCTGCAGAAAGCCGGTTACATTCACGAAGCGACGCTCCGTGCGGCGGTCGTCGATCGCGAGGGCGCACGCCACGACGAGCTGGTCTACGCACGCATGCGAGAGTGAGCGCTCGCGAGGACCGGAACGCGAATTACACGACCAGCGAGCGCACGGCCGCGAGCGTTTCGTCCGGCTCCGGGCGCACCGTATAATCGGGATCTGCAACTGCATATCGAATGATACCGTCGCGATCGACGACGTACCGCGCGGGAACGGGCAGCTCCCACGACTGATCGCCGTTCCAATCGGGTAATCTCGTGTCGAAAACATCGGTGAAGATCGTCTTGAGATACTCCGGGAACGCATACGTGAGGCCGAACGCGCGCGCGACACCGTTCGCGGGATCGGCGAGAATATCGAAACCCAACCGATGCGATTCATCGAGTTCCTTACTGAATTGCGAACGTTGCGGCGAGATCGCGACGATGCTCGCACCCGCTTCCGCGAACGCACTTTGCAGTCGGCCCAGAGCTGACAGCTCCAGATTACAGTACGGTCACCATTTGCCGCGATAAAAATTAATCACGAGCGGACCGCGATCGAGCAACACCTGCGATGAAATCGAGATGCCGTGTTGGTTTTCGAGCACGAAGGCCGGTATGCGAGCGCCGACCCCAAGGGCACGATCCACGATCCCGGAGGCGCGGAGTTCGACAATCTGACGTTCGATTTCCGACATGACGTCGCTCGGCAATTTGGCGACGACGTTCGCGCGCAACGCCGCGAGTGATTGGGTGAGTGTTCGCATCCTACGCTGAGACTTTCCGGTTCGCATACGTGGGCGTGAGGAAGTGGCGGTACTTCGCGACCCGGCCATAGGTGAGTTCGTTGAAGACGCGGCCGAGTTCGCGTGCGACGGGACCCATCGTGCCGTCGCCGATCACGCGGTGGTCGACGGAATTGATGAACGTGATGCCGACCGCGCTTCCGCTCAGGAAGAGTTCGTCTGCCGTGTAGAGTTCGCTGCGATCGATCGCGCGTTCCACGACCGGCATGCCGAGCTCGTCCTTGGCGAGCATCATCATCGAGCGGCGGGTAATACCTTCGAGCACGTTCTGCGACGCATCGGGCGTGTAGACGACGCCGCGCTTGACGGCGAAAAGGTTCGCAGCCGAACCTTCGGCGACGTGGCCGTCGGCCGAGAGCATGATCGCTTCATCGAAGCCGTTCATCAGCGCTTCGCTCTTCGCGAACGCCGAGTTGATATACGCACCCGTGATCTTCGCTCGCGCGGGGACCATCGTATCGTCGAGACGACGCCACGAACTCACGCACGTTCGCAAGCCCGCGGTCGCATCGAAATACTTGCTGAATGGGATCGCGATCATCGCGAAGGCGTCGGGCACGCCCGCGAGCTTTACGCCGATATCTTCTGCCGACTTATACATGAGCGGCCGAACGTAGATGTTCTCTTCGAACCGGTTACGCGCGCAGAGTTCGATCGTGATCTCGACGAGATCGTCGATCGAATGCGGCAGATCCATCATCAGGATCTTGGCCGAAGCGTGGAGGCGCTCGTAATGTTCGCGCAACTGCAAGAGATAGAGTTCGCGTTCGTCTGCGTTCCAATAGCCGCGGACGCCTTCGAAGCACCCCGTGCCGTAATTGAGGCCGTGCGTGAGAAGGCCCACGCGGGCATCGTCGTATTTTTTGAAATCGCCGCCGGCGAAAACGGTCGAATCGATCAAGCTCATGGCCGACGGAAAGTTCGCCTCGCGCACCCGGCAGGCATGCTCGCTCGGTGCGCCGATCTTTGCGGCGTGGCGCCGTGGTTCGAAATCTTCGTCCGATTTTTGCGGCTCGGCGTTACGTCGTTCGGGGGCCCGATCGCGCACGTGGGATTTTTTCGACGCGAATTCGTCGATCGCACGCGCTGGCTCGACGATGCGACCTTTGGTGAAATGCTCGCGCTCTGCGCGATCTTGCCTGGCCCCACCAGTAGCCAGCTCGGACTCTTGATCGGTTTTCGTCGAGCGGGCTCGCTCGGTGCGCTCGCGGCATGGCTCGGATTTACGGTGCCGTCCGCCGTTGTGATGACGGCGTTCGGTCTCTGGCTCCATGCGGCAGCGCTCGCACCGGGAAACGCCGACAGCGGGCCACTCCTACGCGGCATCATCGAGGGGCTTCTCGCTGCGGCGGCGGGCGTCGTCGCGCTCGCGGTCGTGCAGATGGCGCGAACGTTCGCCGCGACGCCGCTTACGCGCGGCGTCGCCCTCGGCGCGTTCGCACTCGCCCTCGTGCTCGATCGTGTGGCTCCGGGATTTGGCTGGATCCCCCTCACCCTCGGCGGCATCGTCGGTGGCCGCTTCGCGCGTGAGGGCGAGATGCCGCGCGGCTCCACACCGCTTGCGATCCCCCGCCGCGCGAGCATCATCGCAGGAGCCCTCTTCGCACTCGTCCTCGGGCTCTCGCCGATCCTCGCGAGCGGCGGCGGTCCGCTCGCGCTTTTCGCGCTCTGTTTTCGCGCGGGTGCGCTCGTCTTTGGCGGTGGGCACGCCGTCTTGCCGTTTCTAGCAAGTGCGATCGGCCCGCTCGTGAGCGAACGCGTCTTCTTCGCGGGATACGGCGCGGCGCAAGCGATGCCGGGGCCGCTTTCGACGTTTGCCGCCTTTCTCGGAGCGGTGAGTTCCGGTGGACCGAGCGGCATCCCAGGCGCGGCGATCGCCCTCGCGGGCATCTTCGCTCCGTCGTTCCTGTTGCTCGTCGCCGTCGTTCCGCTCTGGCGCGCCCTGCGCGATTTGCCGCACGCGGCGAGCGTCGTCGCGGGGCTCGGCGCGGCAGTCGTCGGCCTCCTCGGTGCCATCCTCGTCGACCCGATCGCCGTCTCCCTCGTACGCGATCCGCTCGGCATCACGCTCGCCATTGCGGCGTTCGGCGCGCTCGCGTTGACGCGCGTTCCCGCATGGGCCGTCGTGATCGCTTCGGCTTCCATCGCGGCCGGTCTCGCTCTCTTCGCACACGCCTAACGCGAGCGGGAAGCCGAGGCCGCGGTGCGGCAATACCCGTCATGCTCGAAGGTTCGCGTGCGTTCGACATGGCGTGGGGCGCAGTCACCGGAGGCCTGTGTTTTGCGATCGGCATCGCGATGATCGCCTGGTGGGTGCGCGCGCGCGCCACGGGCACGGCGTCGATCTTCGGCAACCACGTCGATCCTGGCCGTGGTTTGCATCTCGCGTGGGCCGCCTTCGCTCTCGCGATGGGCGGGACGAATATCGGCTGCCGCTTCATCGATCACAATCCGCTCGCGGCCGTGCACGAGGGCTTCTTCGTCCTCACGCTCATCGTGTACGCAATGCTCGCACCGCCCCTGATCGCACGCGCGATGCACCGTCGAGCCGGGAACTCGCGCACGAGCTTGAGCACCCGATAACGGACGCTCCTGCGTATGGTGTGGTGAAGCGGACGGTTCTCGTTGCGCTCGTCTGCGCGTCGCTTAGCGGTGGCGCTCTTTACGCGGCGCGCGCCGATATCGAGCTCCCGACAGAATGGCGACTCTCGGCCCCGACCGACCTCGTTGCGACGACGGGCACGCTCCCACAGGGCGCGGCCCGAACCGCCGACGGCAAACATCTCGTCGTCGTCGAAGACGGCCAAGCCGCACCCGCGGCGCGCGTCTTCGACGCGCGGACGTTGCTCGAAGAGCGATCGATCGCACTCGAGGGGGCATCGGGCGCGCCGCTCGCCGATGTGACGGGCACCGCTTTTTGGGTGAGTCTCGCCGCGAAAGATGCGATCGCGCACATCGATGCCGTCACGGGCGCGATCGATCGCACGATCGCGATACCGGGGCCGTTTTGGGCGGCGGCGATCGTCCGTTCACCCGACGGAAAAACGCTCGCCATCAGCGGCGATCTCGCCGGTGCGGTACGCTTCGTCGATCTTGCGAGCGGCACGGTGAGCGCACCCGTGGCCGTGGGTGCGCATCCGTTCGGGCTCGCCTATTCCGCCGACGGCAAAACACTTTTCGCAGCGAATTGGGGCGAAGCGTCGATTTCGACGATCGACGTGACTGCCGCAACCGTGCGTGCGACGATCGCGGTCGGGAAACATCCCGAAGCGCTCGCGCTCTCACGCGATGGTACACGACTGTACGTTTCGGAGACCGACGACGATTCGATCGGCATCGTCGATACGGCCACACGCGTACGCGCGAGCGGAATCGCCGTGAGCCCGTTCGCATCGATACCGTCAGGCCCGGTCGCCGGCATGTCACCGACGGCTATCGCGATCTCGCGCGACGGCACGCGATTGTACGTCGCCGAATCCGCGATCAACGCGATCGGCGTCGTCGATCTCAACCCGACGCAACCGCATCTGCTCGGCGTGCTTCCGACGGGATGGTATCCTACCGCAATCGTCGTGGGCGCCGACGGCACGACGCTCGACGTCGTCAACGGAAAAGGCGAATCGTCGCGGCCCAATCCGCAGTTCAAGCCCTTCGCACGCGAGGACGGCGACGGCGGCTTCGTCGCGCGCGAGATGATCGGCTCGCTCCGGCGTATCGATGCGAGCGACGATGCGATCGCGAGAGCGGGCAATCATGTTATCGAGAACGGGCGCGAGGCCGTTTTTCCCGACCGGCGTTTTGGGTCGGGCAGCACCATCCCCGCCGTCGTCGTCGCTCGCGGACCCATCAAACACGTGATCTATGTCGTGAAAGAAAACCGGACGTTCGATCAGGTCCTCGGCGATGTTCCCGGGGCCAATGGCGATCCCAAACTCGTGCTCTTCGGAAAGAACGTCACGCCGAATCAGCACGCGATTGCGGAGCGTTTTGGCGTTCTCGACAACACCATGGCGGATGCGGAAGTGAGTGCCGACGGGCACAACTGGACGGTCGGTGCATTCGCGAACGATTATCTGGAACGGATGTGGCCCCCGCTCAACGGCGGTCGTCGCAAAACCTACGACTTCGAAGACGGAGCCAACGCGTCGACCCCGCACAACGGCTACCTCTGGAACGCGGCAAAACGCGCGGGCATCTCGTTTCGCAACTACGGCGAATTCACGACGGAGACGTCGATGAAGCCGGAGCCGCAGATCGTTTCACATATGAAAGATCTCGCCGAGATGACCGACCCCCATTATCCGGGATTCGATTTGGCCTTCAGCGATCTCGATCGATTCGCAGAGTGGAAGCGCGAGTTCGATGGATTCGTGCGCGAGAAGAATCTCCCGCAGCTCGAAATCATACGCTTTCCCAACGACCACACGGCGGGAACCAAGCCCGGCGCCCTGACACCGACGGCTTTCGTCGCGCAGAACGATCTCGCAGTCGGCAAACTCGTCGACGCCGTGTCGCACTCGCCGTATTGGAGCGACACGGCGATCTTCATCGTCGAAGATGACGCGCAGAACGGTGCCGATCACGTCGATGCCCAGCGCATATCGGCATTCGTGATCAGCGCCTATAGCGCGGGCGGCACCGTTCATCGGCGCCATTCGACCGCGGGCTTCCTACGCACGATCGAAACGATGCTCGATCTACCGCCGCTCTCGGTGTACGATGCGACGGCGGCGACGCTCGCTGACGCATTCGCGACAGGAAAGCCGGATCTTCGGCCATTCACGGCACTTCCCGCACGCGTCGATCTTACTTCGACCAACCTGAAGACGGCGTATCGTGCACGCGAGAGCGCCGCGATGGATTTCTCGCGCGAGGATGCCGCACCCGAGGCCGCGCTCGACGACATCGTCGCGCACGCGGCCCGCACGACGCCGGATGTCCGCGCTCGCTAGAGCACGACATCATGGCGATCGCCGTCGGGAGATTTAGAGCTTGTAATCGCTCTTGAGATCTTTCATCACTTGCGTGAGGACGGCGTGATAATTCGCATCGGCCTTCGGTCCCAACGTGGCATCCTTATCGATGTCGTCCATGACGGCTACGTGGATGCCATGTGTCACGAGTGCGTCGAGCATGTACTCCACGTCGAATGATTTGTCGGGCGTCACGCCGAGCGTATAGAGTTCGGCCGAGAGCGCCTTACCGTCGGGCTGCGGGATTGAAGCCTTCGGCAACGGCACCTTGGCCGCCGTGACTTTGGCGACGGCATCGGTGACGACGAAATTGAACGTCTTGACGAACGAGGTGACGTTGTCCGCGCCGAACTGCTTCGTAAGCGAGCCGAGTTCGGCTTTGGTCAGGGGCCCTGCGAGATGGCCGACGAGTATCGTCGATTGGAAGCCGGTCTTATCGCTGCCGGCCGTAATCATGTCGACGGTCGTTTGGAGCGCCGGTGCACCCGCGTTGACGGCGGCGGTACCGAAGCGCGCGTGGTCGGCCGACGCCACCGGCACTGCAGCAACCGCGGGTGTCTTCTTTGCAAAGGAAGGCGTTGCCGACGCGAGGATCGCGGAACCCGCGACGAGCGCGACTGCGAGGTTACGAAGAGTCATCAAAAATCTCCAAGAGTTACGTAACGAAGAACGTGATCGACGTGCGGCGCGCCTCGCGTTCGGCGTAGTCGCGAAGCGTCTCGAGTTGTTTGCGAAACATGATGAGATCGAGCGTCGGCATCGCTCGCTTTAGGATATCACCGTACCAACCCGACGGGTAACGTACGAGGATTTTGGCTACGAGCCGCACGCCACGATCGCCCGCGCGTTCGATCGCATACGTGCCACAAAAATCACCCATGATGCGGGCGACGCGCCGAGAGCCCAGACGTACCGTCAGCGAACGACCGTGCTCGAAGCTCGCGATGCGAAAGATCGTCATCGCGATCATACCCGGCGCGAGCGTAACGAGCGCGCGGTTTCGCCGCGGGGGGCTACGCTTGCCGAAATTGTCGAGTAGGTCGTAACTATAGGGCGCGATGCGCAACTGCGCGAGCCAAGCATAGACGAGTTCCGGCGGTGCCGCGACGTCGACCGCGCGAAAGAACGTATCGTCTGCGACGAAACCGAGATCGTCGCAGGCGTAATGCCGCGCACACTCTTGCGGGGTCGCGCCCCAGATTCGCGGCGATTCCATTGCCTTCGTGATTTTGCTTCGAACGGCAAAGGCTCCCGTGCGGTCGAAAGAATAACGTATGCTCGTCGTCGACCACATCCGCCGTTCGTTCGGCTCTGCCGTTGCCGTCGCCGACGTCAGTTTCACGGTCGAACGTGGGAGTATTTTCGCGCTGCTGGGACCCAATGGCGCGGGCAAGACGACCACGATGCGGATGATTCTCGGCATCTACGTACCCGACGGCGGCTCGATTTCGTGGGCCGGCACCGTCGTCGATCGGCAAACGCGACGCCGCTTCGGCTATCTTCCCGAAGAGCGCGGCCTCTATGCGAAGATGAGCGTCCGCGATCAGATCGTCTACATGGGTCGCCTCCATGGCCTCGGTACCGCAGACGCGCGCAAACGTACGGATCGCTGGCTCGAGATCCTCGATATCGCCCACTACGCAACGCGCGCGTGCGGCGAACTTTCGAAAGGCAACCAACAGAAAGTGCAACTTGCGAGCGCGGTCTTGCACGAACCCGAGTTGCTCGTGCTCGACGAACCGTTCTCGGGACTCGATCCGATGAATGCCGAGACGATGATCGCATGCATCAAGACGCTTTCACAATCGGGCACGACGCTCGTTCTTTCCAGCCACCAACTCTACGCCATCGAATCGCTCTGTCGCGAGTTTTGCATCATCGGTGCGGGCGAGGTTCGCGCGTCGGGAACGCTCGCGCAGTTACGCTCGACGTTTTCGACACGGACCGTGCGCGTGAGCCCCGATCTCCCCGAGATCCGCGCGGTCTTCACGCGCGCGGGTGCGCCCGTTCCAATCGCGGGCGAACCAGGCGAACTCATCTACACGCTTCCGGCCACGACCGATTTCGGCGCGCTCCTGCGAGCGGCGGTCGCCGCGGGCCCTCTCGACTCGTTCGAGCGTCACGAGCCCACGCTCGGCGCGATCTATGTCGACGCGCTCGCGCGCGCGGGAGCGAACGCGTGAACGGTACCGCAAACGAACTCGGCATCGTCTTTAAGGCCGAGATTTTACGAAAACTTCGATCCCGTATCTTCTGGCTCGCAACGATCGGCGGCGCGTTCGGGATCGCGCTCGTCATTCAAGCGCCACTCTTCTTCTCCGGCGTCGTCGCGTCGTCGACGAGCAACATCGTTCTCGCGGGTCCGCAAGCTTTGCGCGCGCGAGCGACGACACTTATCGAGGCGCGACGGAACTACCACGTCGTCGCGAGCATCGCGACGTTGCCGCCGCACGTGACCGCGCGCTACCTCGACGCACACGACCATGCCGGCGCTGCGATCGCACTCTCCGCCCCCGCGAATAAACTCCGGCTCGACATCTACCCCCGCGACCTCTCCGCTTTCGACCGTGCCGAGTTTCGCGATCTCGCACCCCTCGCAGTCGCGCTACGAACCGGGCTCGAACCCGAGCAAATCGCACGCGCACTCAAGATCAAACGCACGCTGCATGCGATCGATACGAAGTTCGTCGATGGGCAAGCCGCGACGATCGCGCACGGCGTCGCGTTCGGCCTCGTCTTCATGCTCTACCTCGCGATCATTCTCGCGAGCCAATCCGTCATGGCGGCCGTCGCCGAAGAAAAGACCAGTCGCATCGCCGAGATCCTCGTCGCGACGATCGAACCCGCAAATCTCCTCGCGGGGAAAACCTTCGCCGCAGCCGCGATCGCGCTCGTCCAGATCGTACTCTGGATCGTCACGGCTGCTGCGTTTTTACCGAACATCGCAGCGACCCTCGGCGCGACGACACATCGTACGGTCGGCCACGCGAGCGATGCGAGCGCGATCCTCGGCACGATCGATCCATTCGAAATCGTCGCGTTCTTCGCGTTTTTCATCCTCGGCTATCTGCAATACGCGACGATTTACGCAGCCGCCGCATCCTTGATCTCGCGCACGGAAGATCTCGCGAGCGTCACGACGCCCGTGCTCATACCCGTCGTCGGCGCGTTCTTCGTCGCGCAATTCGCGCTGCTGCAACCGGAATCGCCGATCGTTGTCGCATGCGGCTTCATCCCGCTGCTCTCACCATTCGTAATGTTCACGCGCATCGCGATTTCGAGCGTGCCCTGGTGGCAAACGGCGCTCGCCCTGGGCATCGATCTCGTCACCGTTCTCGTCTGCTTTTGGGCCGCGGGGCGCGTGTATCGCGTTGGCATGTTGTTGTACGGCAAGCTACCGTCGCCCGCGCAGATTTTCGCGGCGCTACGGTCCTAACGCATCCGCGATCTCAGGCGGCCATACGACGGCAAAAGTTTCCAAGACGACGTGTGTGGATTCGTCGAAGACGAATTGGTTTGCGGCAGCCTCCGCTTCGAAAAACGCGCGGTGATCGCGACGCCAGGTTGCCAGCGTGAGGTCGCCCTCGCCTTCGATCTGCGCGTACGCCTCATCGACGTCGGCGAAGGCGCGCTCCTCGACTTTCGTCATGCGACAGACACAGGCAGCGACTTTTCGCGAATCGACGACGATGAAATAGTCGCCCGCGAGCGGATAGCGTTCGCCACCCGCACCGTACCAGCGCAAGAGCGACGTCGTGGCTCGCTTCGATCTCGTGATGACGAGCGCCGCGAGATCGTCCTGCATCTCGCGAGCGTTCCCAAATTCAACGAGCGAGCACGGCGTATCGAGCGCCATCCTCCACGCGACGAGAAACGCTTCCCACATCGTAGCGGTACTTTTGGAGTGAACGATCAGCGCGCTCATAGCGCTCTCCCGACCGCGAGCCCCGCGTATGCGAGCGCGATGCCGACCACGACGCTCGCACCGACGTAGGCCATCGCAGAAAACGCCCCTGGGGCGCCGAGGGCGAGCGCGTCGAGAGAGAATGTGGAAAACGTCGTGAATCCCCCGAGGATCCCCGTTGCGAAAAAGAGTCGCCACAACGGTGAAAGCCCGGCACGCGACTCGACGACACCGACCACCACGCCGATCGCGAGCGAGCCGACGACGTTGATACCGAACGTTGCGATCGGTGCCGCGCCCGCCCCCGCACGCGCGACGACGAGCGTGGTAACGAGGAGGCGCATGATGCCGCCGAGTGCGGCACCGAAGCCGACGACGACGATCGCGAGAAGTTCGCTCACGTACCGTCGTTTTGGCGCGACGGGCGCGGGCTCCGCTCGCGCCGAACCCGCGCTTGCGTGAGAAGGCTCGGGTTCGCGATCGCCGCCTACATCGCGATATTTTTTGCACTTGCGATCGCGCGTTGGCACCTCTGGACCTTCGGCACCGATACGGGAACGTTCGCGCAGGTGACGCTCGATGCGTTCGGCGGATTTCGCGACGGCCCCGAACGCGGTACGCATTTTCGCTTTCACTGGGCGCCGCTACTCGCCACGCTCGCGCCACTCGTCGCGATCACGCGATCGGGCCTCGCGCTCCAACTCGCACAGATCGTCCTCATCGGTGCGGCCGCCATTCCGCTTTACGGCATCGCGAGCGGCTACGTCGGATCGGCGCGCGCCGCGTGGTACGCATCACTCGCGCTGCTCTATCCGCCACTCGCGGCCGTCGGGTTCACCGAATTTCACGAGATCGCATTCTATCCCGTCCTCGCTCTCGGACTCATCTGGGCCGCAGAGCACGCACGGTGGCGCGCGTTTGCGATCCTCGCGCTCGCAAGTTCACTCGTTCGTGAAGAGGCCTGCATGGTGCTCGCGATCGTCGGCCTCGTCCTTGCAACGATCGGCTTCGTGCGTCGCCATGCCGCGCGAGCCGTCGGTGACGGGATGCTCGTCGGATATCCGCGCGAACCCGAGCGCCTCGCCGTCGCCGGCATCGGGCTCACGATCGTCAATCTTGCCGCGCTCGCGGTTTACTATCTCGTCGTGATCCCACGCGTCGGGCCGTGGCAACCGTCGCGCTTCTACGAATATTCCTTCGCGCACGGACCCGCGAGTCTGCTCGTCGCCCTCGTGATGCATCCCGCGTACCTCGGCACGTTCGTGACGCTCGGACGATTCACGTATGTGCTGGAAGCGCTCGTGCCGCTCGCGCTCCTGCCATTTTTTTCGCGCTGGACGATGCTCGCCGTTCCGGGCCTCGCACTGGTGTTGCTCTCGAGCGATCCCATCGCGTGGCGGATGGGTTCGCACTATGCGGCGATTTACGCGCCGTGGCTCCTCCTCGGCGCGGTCGCAGCGCTCGTCGGTTTCGAGCGCGCACGCATGACCGATCGCGCACGCGTCTTCGCTCGTGTCGCGACGGTGCTCTGCGCGGTCGTCCTCGTGACGCCGTTCAATCCGATGCACGTCGCGCACTATCTGCGCGCCGTCGCGCCGCACGATGATGCGGAGCGTGCGCTCGCGCTCGTTCCTCGCGATGCCGTCCTCGTCACGCACGATGAATGGTTCGTCCATGTCGCAGCCGATCGCCCACACGCATCGGTCTTCTTTTGCCCCGCGACGCAGTACGCGGTCTACCGCGACGATTATCCGAGCGGCTACTTCCACGATGAAATCGCTCCCGAAATCGCGCGCGAGCTCGCGACGCATCAAATGCGCGTGCTCGCGGTCTTCGACCACATCCGCGTCTACGCGCGAACGCCCGATTCCGGCGCATCACTCGAACGCTGCATTACGCCCGGCGATACGCGCTACACGACGTTACCGAAAGCTCTCCGCGACGCGAGATACGATGGCATGTTACTTACAATTTAATCAGTTCTGCTGTTCATGGTAGGGACGCGCTAACAATCGACGTATGAGGCGGCGGTAAACGCTACGGTAACATTCCGCGCGAGACCTCGGTCTCACGATACATCTTAACGTCCTTAAGACTTAGAAAGGCTTTTCGTGAGCGCTGATTTTCTAGACCGGTCGCATTCGGTCGCAAAACCGGGGTTTAGCCGCTGGCTCGTCCCGCCGGCCGCGTTGTGCATCCACCTTTCCATCGGTCAAGCGTACGCCTTCAGCGTTTTTAGCAAACCGATGTCGATGCTCATCGGGATCACGGATCCTGTTGCGGGCGATTGGAAAATTCCCAATATCGGCTGGATCTTCAGTCTCGCGATCGTCTTTCTCGGCCTCGCTGCCGCGTTTGGTGGCAAATGGGTCGAACGCGTCGGTCCGCGCAAATCGATGTTCGCAGCAGCCTTGCTCTTTAGCGGTGGTCTTCTCATCGCCGGCGCGGGCGTGGCGCTGCATCTTCTCCCGCTCGTGTTCTTGGGCTACGGCGTCGTCGGTGGCATGGGGCTCGGGATCGGGTATATCTCGCCTGTCTCGACGCTCATCAAGTGGTTCCCCGATCGCCCGGGTCTCGCGACGGGAACGGCAATAATGGGCTTCGGCGGCGGAGCGCTCATCGGCGCCCCGCTCGCCGTCGCACTCATCAAGCACTACTCGACGCCGACGTTTAACGGCGTGGCGCCGACGATGCTCACGATGGGCGTGATCTATCTCGCCTTCATGATGATTGGCGCGTTTATCGTTCGCGTCCCAGCCGAGGGCTGGGCCCCGGCCGGCTACGTACCCAAGACTTCGAACGGCCAGAAGATGATCACGACACGCGACGTGCTCGTCGCACAAGCCGTGACGACACCGCAATTCTGGTTGCTCTGGGTCGTTCTCTTCGCGAACGTTACCGCGGGTATCGGCGTCCTCGGCCAGGCGTCGCTCATGATCCAGGAGATGTTTCCGGGCAAATTCCCGCACGCGGATCCAGCCCAGATCAAAGCGTCGGCAGCCGTCGCCGCGGGATTCGTCGGGCTCTTGAGCATTTTCAATATGGGTGGGCGTATCTTCTGGGCGTCGATGTCGGACTTCTTAGGCCGCAAGACCACCTACGCGATTTTCTTCGCCCTGGGCATCGCACTCTACGCGTCCATCCCCTCACTCGGGAAGGCGGGAAATCTCCCGCTCTTCATCGCGTGTTACGCCGTCATCCTCAGCATGTATGGCGGAGGTTTCGCGACGATTCCGGCCTACCTGAAGGATCTTTTCGGAACGCTCAACGTCGGGGCGATCCACGGCCGCCTGCTCACCGCATGGTCGGCGGCGGGCGTCGCGGGCCCGGTGCTCGTGAATTATATTCGCGAATACCAAATCGGTCACGGCGTCGCCAAAGCCGATGCCTATTCGGTCACGATGTACATCATGGCGGGTCTGCTCGTCGTCGGATTCGTTTGCAACTTGCTCGTCACGCAACTCGGTGAGAAACACTACGTTGCCGTGGGTACGGGCGCATTTAAGGAAGCACGGTCGTAATCGTGGCAAAACCGCTACCGTCGTCGAGCAACGTCGTACCGCTGGTCCTCTCCTGGACCCTCGTTGGGATTCCACTCGTGTGGGGCATCTCGCTCACGCTCATCAACGCATCGAAACTCTTTAAGTAACGAACGAATACACCGCGGCCATGTACGGCGCCGTTCGGCGAGACTCTAGCGGGCGAGTGCCGTTCGTTTTGCCGCGACGAACGCGCGAACATCGTCGAGCGGTCGCGCGTTGAGGACCTCGGCAGGCGTGATCCACGCGCGACGTGCTTGCCCGACCGAATACGCGGCGTTGGCGAGATCCGCCGCCGAATGCGCGTCGCTATCGAGGGCGAAGGTCACGCCGAACTCGCGCGCGCGGCGAGCGAGTGCGCTCGGTAGATCGAGGCGCCCGGGTTGGCCGTCGATCTCGAGTGCCGTTCCCGTCCGCGCCGCCGCCGCGAAGACCGCATCGTAATCGAATTCGTAGCCCGGAAATGATTCCACATTACGGCCCGTCGGATGACCGATAATCGTGACGTACGGGTTCTCGCACGCACGGATCAGCCGCGCCGTCATCGCATCACGCGAGATGTTCATCGCGTTATGCACGCTCGCGACGACGATATCGAGTTCGCGCAACGTCGCGTCGTCGAAATCGAGCGTGCCGTCGACTTTGATATCGACTTCGCTCGAGCAGAGCGTCACGATGCCGTGACGCTCGCCGATCTCGCGTGCACGCGCGGCCTGCGATCGCAACTCTGCGGGATCGAGTCCCATTTTCCCGCGGCCCCACGAATGATCGGAGATCGAATGATATGCGTACCCGCGCGCCGCTGCGGCCGCGATCATCGCTTCGAGCGAATCCGCACCATCGCTCCACGTGCAGTGCATGTGGAAGTCGCCGCGCAGATCCGCGACCGTCACGGGCACGGGCAAGGTGCCGGCGATCGCAGCTTCGAGTTCGCCCACGCCCAGCCGCATCTCGGGCGGAATGAACGGTAACCCGAGGGCCGCATACACATCCGTCTCCGTGCGACACGTCGTATTCGCACCCGTCGCGACGTGAAGAATGCCGTTCTCACTCACGCGCAAACCCTTGCGCACCGCATATTCGCGAAGCTGGATGTTGTGCTCGCGCGAACCCGTAAAGTGCTGAAGTAAATTACCGAAAACGTCGGCGGGAAGTACGCGCAGATCGATCTGTAATCCGCCCGCAAGCCAGATCGACGCTTTCGTAACGCCTTCGGCGAGTACGGCTTCGGCGCGTTCCCACTTCACAAAGCGCGCGATCACGTCGCCGGGTTCGGTCGAGGTGCAGACGATATCGATGTCGCCGACCGTTACTTCGGCACGGCGAACGCTGCCCGCAACCGTAAGATCGTGTGCGTTCCCAGCGGCCTCGAGGTACGCGATGATCTCGAGGGCGAGCGGCAGCGCGCGACCGAGCGGTGTCCGCGTACCGCGGCCTTTGAAGGCGAGGATGCCGCGCTTGATATTTTCGATCGACTTCTTCCCCAAACGTGCGACGCCGTCGAGCGTCCCCGCATCGACCGCGCGCTCGAGATCCGCGAGCGACGCGATGCCTCGGTCTTTGAAGAGCATCTGAGCGGTCTTCATGCCGATGCCTTGGACGCCGAGCACGTCGATGAGCGTCGTCGGGTATTTCGCCGCGAGCTCGTCACGATAGGCAATCGTGCCCGTCTCCAGGACTTCCGCGATGCGGGCGGCGATCGTTTTACCGATGCCGGGCAAGCCTTGAAGCTGGCCACTCGCGATCAACTGCGATGCAGGGGCGGCATTTTCGAGCGTTTCCGCCGCGCGTTCGTAGGCCATAAACTTGAAAAACGGCTCGCCCGCAAACTCCATGAGCGTGCGAATCTCTTTGAGCGTCCGGGCGATTTCGGCGTTCGATAGCGTGGCCACGAGAGGACGAACATTCGTCGAATCCGTACGAACGTCCCATGTTCCGCGTCGAGCGACTTTCATCGAACGTCTTCAACCTGCCCGTCGAAAAAATGCGTGCGGGTTACTATTCCGATACGTATTTTAACCGAGCGCGCGAAATTTTGGTGCGCGACGGACATCGCCCGAACGTGCGTATGCAAGTCTTCCAACGCAATCGCTCCGTGCTCTGCGGCATCGATGAGGCGATCGCGATCTTGCGCCTCTGTAGCGGCGCGTACGCCGAAGATGGCGCCTGGCGAGACGGCTGGGATGCACTCGATATTCGCGCGCTGCACGATGGTGACGAGATCGTGCCGTTCGAAACGATCCTTACGATCGAGGGCGACTACGCGCTCTTCGCACATCTCGAAACGACCTATCTCGGCGTCCTCTCACGGCGGACACGCATCGCGACGAACGCACGCGAGATCGTCGCCGCGGCAAACGGCAAAGACGTGCTTTTCTTTCCCGCACGCTTCGATCATCATCAGATGCAAACGGGAGATGGCTATGCCGCCTACATCTCGGGCGCCCTCGGCGTCTCGACCGACGCGAACGCGGAATGGTGGGGCTCGCGCGGCATGGGCACGGTCCCTCACGCGCTCATCGCGGCCTACGGCGGTGATACGGTGCTCGCGACGCAGAAATTCGCGCAGTATATCGATCCGGCCGTCAACGTGATCTCACTCGTCGATTTCGAGAACGATTGCGTCGCGACGAGTCTCGCGGTTGCGAAGGCGCTGGGTTCGCGCCTGTGGGGCGTGCGCCTCGATACGTCGGGAACGCTCGTCGATCGCTCCCTCTGGTCGCAGATGGGAACGTTCACACCGACCGGCGTCGTGCCCGAACTCGTGCGCAACGTTCGTGCGGCGCTCGACACGCATGGCTATCGCGACGTCAAGATCGTCGCGAGCGGTGGCTTCGATGCGCGCAAGATTCGGCTCTTCGAAGACGAGAACGTTCCCGTCGACGCGTACGCGGTCGGAAGCGCATTCTTCGAAGGCACCGGCCGGTTCGATTTCACGGCCGATATCGTTTCGATCGAGCGCGACGGTGCGTGGATCGAGTGCCATAAGGTCGGACGACCCGAGCGACCCAATCCCCGACTCACGCGCGTCCACTAGCATCTTCACACGCGCGCCCGCTCTGCGCGCGAGCGACGTACGCTTCGTTCGCGACGGAGCCGACCTCGTCGCACCGTTCTCGCTCACGATCGATGCCGGTGACGCACGCGACCTCGCGCAGCCGACCGGATTTTCGGCATCGCTCGCCGCGCGCGTGTGCGGCGCGATCGTGCGACCGACCAGCGGTACGATCTACGTCGGCGATTATGAAACGCGACTCCAGCCGCCACAGGCCAAACGGCGGGTCGGCTTCGTCGATGTCGCGGGCTTCGACGGCGACACGCACGCCTTCGCCTGCGAAGTCGCCTTCCACGCGCAGTGCTGGGGCATCACGCGCCACCTCGCAAGCGAACGTGCCGCGCGCGTGCTCGACGCGTTGTCGCGTGACGACGCGTACGCGCGCGCGATCGCACTCGCGCTCGTCGCCGATGTCGATCTCATCGTTCTCGATCAGCCCCCGGGCGATCTCGCCGTGCGCGTGCACGCGCTCGCGCCGACGGCGGCACTTCTCGCAACGCGGGTCGCGTGAACGAGCTCCACGCAACGATCGCGATCGTGCGGCGCCATATCGATCGACGCTTCGGTGTGGATTGGCTCATGCAATTCGCAATCGTCGGCGCGCTCGCCGCGATCTTCGCGCCGAATTTCGGTCATGCGGCGCTCTTCATGCTCGCGGCACTCGCGTCGGTGATGCCGATCGAAAACCAACACATCGCATCGCTACGTCGCCTGACGTTCTTCTCCGTGCCGCTCTTCGGGCGCCAACTCGCGCGCGCACACGCTGTCGCGCCCACAGTCGCCGCCCTCGCGCTGCCGTGCGGGTATGCGGCGGGCGCGGCGCTACGCGGCGTTCCCATCTCGCCCGAACGGTTCGCCGCGGCAATCTGCGTGGTGACGGTCGCGACGCTCGTCGCGCTTTCAGCCACGTTTCGCGACGGTCGCGATCGCACGCTCTACGTCGGCCTCGCGCTCGCTGCAAGCGTCGTGCTCGCCTACGTGGAGCTCGTGGCGGGTCCACACGCGATTGCGATCGTCGCCGCGCTCGCGCTCTTCATCGGGTTCTTCGCTCTACGCGCGTTCGGCGAAACACTCGCGCGTTACGACCCGCTTCCTACTACGGAGTGACGTCGAGCGTCATGATCCCGTCGTGACCGAAGGCGGTCGGGTGGTAGCCGACGAGACGCGGCGTGTGCGCGTACACGAAGGAGCGCACGTAAGTCACGATCGTCGGGACGTCGTCGTCGACGCGCTTTTGAAAACTCGCCGCGAGCGCGAGACGTTTGCGCGCATCGTAGGTCTGCGTGTAACGCGCGACCTCGGCATCGACGGTTGGATTGCAGTATTGCGATGAATTGAAACCCCTTGGTGCGCGATACGCGCATCCATAGCCGTCTCGAATATCCGCGAAGACACTGCCCGCGTACGAAAAGAGCGCGACGTCGAACTTGCTCGTTTGAAGGATGCCGCCTTCGGCCGCGGGTGCGAAAAATTGCGACGATGCGTACGATTTCGTCGCAAGCTCGACGCCGATCTTTTCCCAATATCCGCGTAGCAACTCCGCAGACTGTGCCGAGGGCGGATAGCCCGCGGGCAACGCTGCCGTCAGCGCGAGTCGCACGCCGTCTTTCGCGCGAACCCCGTCGGCCCCACGTACCCATCCCGCATCGTCGAGCAGCTTGTTCGCGGCGGCTGGGTCGTACGGAACGCGCGGCAGACCGATGTAGCCGTCGCTCGCCGGCGCGACGACGGATTCCGAGAGCGTGCCAATCCCGTAGGCGACTTTGTCAAAGAGAAATTTCCGATCGGTCGCGAGACGGAGCGCGCGCCGGACGGCGACGTCGTGGAGTGCCGGCGTTTGAAGATTGAGATAGGTTCCCGAGACGTAGAGCGACGGTGCCAGCGTAATAGCGATGTTCGGCAACGTCTTCACGCGCGCACCGAGCACGCCACCGATCTGCGCCCACAGGTCGATCTCGCCAGTCTGCAATTCCGTAAAGATCGTGTTGTCGACGTTGACGATTTTATAGACGATCTTGCGCAATTTCGGCATGCCGCGGAAGTAGAAAGGATTAGCCTCCATCTCGATGCGATCCGCGCGTTTGAAGCTCGTATAGCGAAACGGACCGATGCCGACGGGCAACGCATTATACGGCGCCTTATTGATGTTGGTATCGGGACCGACCACGTGCTTGGGAAGCAGACACCCGAGTTCCGCCGAGGTGAACGCGCGCGCGACGAATGGCGCGTACGGCTCTTTGAGGCGCACGACGATCGTGAACTTATCGGGCTCGCTGAAGCTCGCGATGTAATCGTAGGCGCTGCGGTCGGGAATGAGGTTGCTCTGATCGGCCACGACGCGAAGCGAATATGCGACGTCGTCGGCATCGAAGGGAACGCCATCACTCCAGCGCACGCCGTGGCGCAAACGATACGTCACGGTCTTCCCGTCGCGGCTGATGCCGCCGTTGGCTTGCGTCGGCGTCGCGACGATCAATTCGGGTTGCGCGATGCCGCGCCCGTCGATGTGCACGAGATGCGCCATCGTGAACTCGGAGATGTCGCGGATACTTCCGGCCGATCCGAGCAACGGATTGAGCGTCGCGATGTCGACGCCTTCCGTCCATCGCAAGACGTGCGGCTCGACCGCGCGAGCGGGCGCGGGCATAAAAACGGTCGCCGCACAAACGAAAGCGGCGAATGTTGAGGCCAGCCGACGCATCATGGGCGCTCGCTTTACGAGTTCGCCCCGCGATGCCTTCAGCCGTTCAGCTCGCGGTCAGACGAGCGAACCCGCCGTTGAAAGTTTCTCGACCATCGCCCGATTAAAAAGGGTCATGTCGCCGACGCCGCGAGTCGTAATCCAATGTCCGTCTTGCACGGTCGGCTGATCGCGGAAGAGGCCGCCTGCGTTGCGAATATCGTCCGAGATCGATGGCGAACCCGTCATCGTGCGACCGCGCGTCACTTGCGCCGAGATGAGCACGTGTGCGCCGTGCCCGATCGCGAACATCGGCTTTTTCGCGGTATCGAACTCTTTGACGAAGCGCTGCACTTCGCGATTGCCGCGCAGTTTATCCGGTGAATAGCCGCCGGGAATGAGCAGCCCGTCGAAATCCTCGGCCGTGCAATCGGCGACGACCTCTTCGGCTTTCGATCCCGCGCCATCGTCGAGCCCGCGTTTGCTGCGGATTTTGGCTTTGGCCTTATCGTCGATGCCGACGATCGTGACGATGGCGCCGGCTTCCTCGAGCACGCGGCGCGGCTCGACGAGCTCCGCTTCTTCAAATCCGTCGGCGATGAGTGCGGCAATACGCTTGCCGTCGATCCCTGATTGCATGGTGGCCGAAGTTCACGGGGTCGCGGGGGCTTTCCCGTTGGGAAGAGCCCCCGGACCGCATGCTAACGGCGCTCGAAGTTCGGAATCGGCGCGAGGAGTGGCTGCCGGGCGGAAAATGCGAGCGACATCTGGGGGCAAGTCGCCAGCGGCAACACCGGGGGTCGCGCAGCGATCTGCGCCGCGAACGCCGCGGCGAAGCTCGCGTATCCTACGTCGTTGGGATGGAAGCCGTCGGCGAGCGGGCCCGGGAAGAAACTCTGCTGCGCGTACGATCTCGGGTCACAGAGCAGATCGACCGTCGGGATGCCGCTCGCGGCTGCGGGCTGGTACACGTTGGTATCGATCCCGACCGAAACGGCTTGGAGAAGCGGTTTTGCCGGCGCGACCTGCGGGTTTTGCGCGATGGGAATGCCGGCGAAATTCGGTAAGTTGGCGACCACGATCACGGCACCCGGAGCCTTTGCGTGGATCGCATTTACGAGGTTGAAAAAGTCGTTTCCGAACGCCTTAATCTGTGCCGCGAGAAACTGTTGGACGGCTGTATTCGAGGCGCCGCCAAGGCCGAGGCATACCGCTGCGTTGACGATCGCATTCGTGTCGTTGCCGCCGGCGAAGATCGTTACGAGCGTTTCATTGCCCGCGATGCTCGGCAGTTCGTTCGTGATGAAATCGCCCGGAATCACGTCGTTCCCAGTGCGCGGCATGCACGGAGCGGGCGATCCTTGGCTCCCGTAGAGATTGCCCGTCGCCGCAATATCGGGCCCGATAACAGCGCCCGAAATACCCCGATCGTTAAGCGTGACCACAGCGCCGTTCGCAGCGAGCGTCTTTGCGAGAACCGGCACGTAGCCCGTGCCGCCGGGACACGTTGGCACCGCTATGAACGGCGGATTCGCACATGGAACCGACGCGTTGTACCCAACGGCGTCGCTCGCACCGAGCGCGGTGTAGATGACCGGCGCCTTTGCGGAGGGCGAGGGGACGACTGCGTTATGCGAACATGCGGCAAGCGCGAGGACGGAGACGAGCATCGACGCCCGCAAGCCGCGGAACGAAACAGTACGATTCAAAGGGTCCCTCCAGTATGCTGGACCGCAACACGCAACAGATACGTGAGCTCGACTTCAAGTTTTCCGAGGTCGTCAAGGACGTCGTCTGCGAGCACCGCTTTGAGCGTCGGGTTCCGCACGAGCATGTCGCGTTCCGGCACGGCGTGACGCGGGTTAATCTCGCGCATGTAGATGCGAGCGTCTTTCCGGATCATGCCTTCGGGAAGGAAGTAGAGTGGGTCGAGCCCCTGCGCGTACACCTCGAGAGAAAGCAAACCAACAACCTGCATGAATTCGATCGCGCGAAGTTTGAGCGCGTGCGCGAACCGTGCGAGTTCGCTCACGCTCGCGCGACGCTCGCCGCCGAAAACCGCGGCCACGTCGGCCTCGTCGAGTTCGCAAGCGTTGGCGAAAGCCGCCGCATCGAAGCCTCGATCTTGCGCGAGTGAGCGCAGCGCCCCGGCAAACTGCGGGCCGCCGGCGGTGCCGACTCGACCATCCCACGTTGCAATTTCTGATGACATGAAGCTCACTTGCGATAGGAATTGTGTAGTACTGAAGCGGACTCGGTTCGCCGTAGTGAATAATTCGCCCGCGGGACGCACGATCGAATCACGCAAGTCGCGCCATCTCGATATCTGTCTCGAAGAAGACGTCGCCTCGACGCTCGACACCGGCTTTGCCCGTGTCCGATTACGTCACGAAGCCCTCCCGGAATGCGCGCTCGAAGACGTCGAGACCGCCATCGACTTTCTCGGCCACCGCCTCGCAGCACCGCTCGTTATTTCGTCGATGACCGGTGGCACGGAGCGCGCGCGTGCGATCAACGATAATCTCGCCATCGCCGCCCAAGCCGCGGGTGTCGCGCTCGCGCTCGGAAGTCAACGCGCCGCGCTCGAAGACGTCGCCCTGTTGCCGACCTATCGCGTGCGCGACGTGGCACCAAACATCGTTCTCTTCGCCAATATCGGCGCCGTCCAACTCAATTACGGCGTGACCGTCGACGACGCGCGACGCATCGTCGAGAGCATTGGTGCAAACGCGCTCTATCTCCATCTCAACCCGTTGCAAGAAGCGTTGCAACCGCACGGCGATACGAATTTCCGCGCGCTCTTACCGCGCATCGCGGCCGTCTGCCGCGCGCTCGACGTGCCCGTCATCGCCAAGAGCGTCGGGTCGGGAATCTCCGTGCGAACGGCAGGACGCCTGCTCGATGCTGGTGTCGCGGCGATCGATGTTGCGGGTGCCGGCGGCACGTCGTGGGCTCGCGTCGAGGGCCGCCGTTCGGGAGATCCCGCACGCGAAGCGCTCGCGGAAACCTTCGCGGATTGGGGCTATCCCACGGCCGAAGCAACCGAAGCTCTTCGGGCCGCGTTTCCGCACGCCGTCATCGTGGCGAGCGGCGGCATTCGCACGGGCGTCGAGATCGCGAAATCCATCGCCGTCGGCGCGAACGTCGCAGCCGTCGGCCTTCCGTTTCTCGAACCCGCAACGCGATCCGCCGAAGCCGTTGCGGAAGCGCTCGACGCGATGATTGCGGGCTATCGCATCGCGCTCTTCGTGAGCGGTTGCCGGAACGCAAACGACCTTCCGGGAGCGCGCTACATCCGCGGTTCGGAAGCAACGGTGACGGTCGTGCCATCGAGCGCGACGTCGAAGGCATCGACGGTCGTATAACCGCCGAGCGTCATCGCGCCCGTCGTCACGTCGAAACACCACGCGTGCCAGGGGCACGTCACGATCTTGCCCTCGATCCAGCCTTCGGCGAGCGGTCCGCCTTGATGCGGACACGCATTCTCGATCGCGTGAAAGACGCCGTCGACATTAAAGACCGCGATCTCACGATCGCCGACGACGTATGCGCGCGACTCGCCGGCTGGGATATCGGCGACCTGCGCCACGGGAACGAACTTCGACATGGCGCCCCGTTTGCGGAGGCGAAGCGCGAATTCATGCTCTCCGACTTTCGCGCGTTTCTCGAATCCGAGCTCAAGCTTCTCGGAAACGCTAGCCACCACGCGTATTCATTCGGCCAAGCCAACATGGCCAAGCGCGCACTCGAGCGCTTCGACGCGGAGGTCGCGGAGCGCGTGCCGTTGTTGCTCCCGGTCGCCGATGCGCAGGCCGCACTCGCGGCCCTCGAGCGACAAGCCGCGCCTGAAAGCACGCTCGATCCGGCCCTCGCCCGCGTGCGAGACCTCTTGCGAACGGCGCTTACGACGCCCGCATAGCGCGAGCGCCCCACGCCGCGTCGGCAGAGAACGCGTTGCGAACGGACCGGCGGTCTGGTATGATCCGTCGGTCGCCGACCCGGTCGTTCGCGTGCTCGTCACGCCCGAACTCTGGAGCCGAGCGAGACTTTCCTCCGATCGAAGGAACACTACATCGTGCCCCTGACCAAAGAACAAAAAGCCGAACTCTCCACGAAATTCGGCCGCACCCCGGGCGATACCGGCTCCGCCGACGTCCAGGTCGCCGTACTGACCGCCTCGATCAATCAGCTTACCGAGCACCTCAAAATCCACAAGAAGGACCACCATAGCCGCCGTGGCCTTCTTATTCAGGTCGGGCAGCGCCGTCGTCTTCTAGGCTACCTCCAGAAGAAAGAGCTCGAGCGCTACCGCAAGCTTATCGCCGATCTCGGCCTGCGTCGCTAATCGCGCGCTTCCACGAAAAGACCGGGACGTTCGCGTCTCGGTCTTTTTTTTGCGGGCACACCGGAGGCGCGCGTACAAGCCGCACGCCATGACCGACGACGAAATCGCAGCGCTCCGCCAAACCTGTACGCGCGCGCTCACGCATCATCCGCGCGTCTCCATGCGCGATGCATTCGCGCGCCTCGTCGACGATACGCCGGCGGATCTGGCGTTCGATACGTACGGCACGGGCGCGTGGCTCGCGGCATTCGAAACGCGCATCGCAACCGCTCTCGGCAAAGAGGCGGCAGCCTTCATGCCGACGGGCACGCTCGCGCAGTCGATCGCGCTACGCGTGTGGTGCGATCGCGCCGGTAACCCGTCCATCGCGTTCCACCCGACGTGCCATCTCGAGATCTGGGAGGCGCGCGGGTATGCGATGCTGCACGGCTTACGCGCATTACCCGTCGGCGCGCCATCACGACTCATGACGCTTCGCGACGTGCGTGCGATCGTCGATCCGCTCGGTGCCTTCGTCATCGAATTACCGCAACGCGAGATCGGCGCGCAATTACCGCCGTGGGACGAGCTCGTCGCGCTCTGCGACGCCGCACGCGAGACGGGCGCGCGACTCCATCTCGACGGCGCGCGCTTATGGGAAGCGCAACCGTTCTACGATCGACCGCTCGCCGAAATCGTGGCGCTCTTCGATAGCGCGTACGTCTCGTTTTACAAGGGTCTGGGCGGACTCGCGGGTGCGATGCTCGTCGGCGATGCCGACTTCATCGCCGAAGCTCGCGTATGGCAGCACCGTCACGGCGGGCGACCCATCACGATCGCACCGTATGCGATCTCGGCCGAACGCGGCTTCGAGCGACACCTTCCGAAAATGGCCGCATATCGCGATCGCGCCGTCGCAATCGCTCGCGCGCTCCAAGCGATCGACGGCATCGACATCGTGCCGAACCCCCCGCAGACCAATACGTTCCACATTTTTTTGCGCGGCGACGCTAGCGAACTCGAAGCGCGGGCGCACGCCTACGCGGCACGTGAAAACACATTCGTATTCGCGCGCCTCGCACCGACCGTCGTGACGCAGATTCACAAGTGGGAGTTCGTCGTCGGCGATGCGACGATGGCCCTCGATATTGAAGAAATCGTACGGGCGGTGCGTGCGACGATGGATGTCGACGCACGCGTCGCGCATTAACGTAACCGCAAACGCACGGATCATGCGCGCCGTCACGGCTGGCAACCAGCGCATGCCGAGCGTTCGGATCAGCCGCGTACTTTTCGACGGGCACGATGGCGCAACAGATCGCGCTGCGCGTGTGGTGCGATCGCGCGCGAAATAGCAACATCGTCAAGGGCTTGCGGCCGAGCGCGGTTTCGAGACGAGTACCTTTCACGTCTTCGTACGCGGCGACCGCGCGCGTACGCTCGCGGATTCAAAAGTGGGAATTCGTCGTCGGCGAGGCTACGATGGCGCTCGACATCGAAGAGATCCTCGACGCGGTTCGTGCGATTATGGGCTTACCGCATCGCGAAGTCGCGCGGACACCGAAAGCGCGCTCCATCACATCGGAGCGCGCCCGCAGTCGGCCGTGATTAGCCGCGCGGGGCGAAGACCATCTCATCATCGTTTCGTACGAAGCCGAGCTTTTCATACAGAGGCTTACCATCGGGTGAAGCGCCGAGCGTGAGGCGCGAGACACCGCACGCGCGGGCTCGCGCGATCGCCGCACGGACCAGGGCGATCGCGATGCCGCGTCTGCGTGCGTGCGGATCCACATAGACGCCGCGGATCCGGCCGTCGAGGGCATCGCGGCCGCCCATCGGCCGAGGTAGCGACGTCGCGAGGGTGAGCGCGGCGCTGCCGACGACGGTCGTATCCACGGTCGCGAGCCACGCGAAGACGACCGTCGGCCGAGCGTCGAGTTGAGCCCGAAAATAGGCGCTGCAGCGCTCGGCGAACTCATCGCCGATGGTTTCCGCACGCTCGGGATAGCGTTCGCGTTCGGCGGCAACGCGTAAAATGGAGAGCGCGCCCGCATCGAGCACGTTCGCCTGGTAAATGTTCAAGTGAAAAGGCGGCTCGTCCATAGGGGCAGAACTCCGACGCGTTTACGAAAGTATGTAATAGAAAAGAATTAGGAGTACTCGTGCCAGATACCGTCTCACTCGAGATTGGCGGCCGCACGCTGATCATCGAGACGGGTGAACTAGCGAAGCAAGCCAACGGTTCCGCTCTCATCCGCTACGGCGATTCCAACGTCGTCCTCGCCGCCGTTACCGCCTCCGAGAAACCTCGTGAAGGCATCGACTTCTTTCCACTCACGTGCGATTTCGAAGAGAAGATGTACGCAGCCGGAAAGATTCCCGGCGGCTATATCAAGCGTGAGGGGCGCCCCTCCGAGCACGGCGTGCTCTCCGCGCGCCAGATCGACCGGCCGATCCGTCCGTTGTTCCCCGAAGGCTTCCAGAACGACGTTCAGATCATCACCACGGTCCTCTCGATCGATCCCGAACTCGATGCCGACGTCCTCGCAGTCTGTGCCGCAGGCGCGGCACTGGCCGTATCCGATATTCCCTTCGATAAAAACGTCGCCGCGGTTCGCGTCGGTCGTCACGATGGCAAGTTCATCATCAACCCGACCCTGCCACAATACGAGACCGGCGGCATGGAGATCGTCGTCGCGGGCACGATGGATGCCGTGATGATGGTCGAAGGCGGCGGCCACGAAATGACCGAGGAAGATTTCCTCGGCGCGGTCGCCTTCGCTCACGACGAAATCAAGCGCATCGTCAAACAAATCGACGCACTGGCGAAAAAATACGGCAAGAAAAAGCGCGTCTACCCGCTCAAAACCGTCGATGCAACGCTCAAAGCGTGGGTCGAAAAGACGTTTAAAAAAGACGTCGCCAAAGCGATGCGGATCATGGAGAAGACCGAGCGCAACGCTGCCTTCGACAAGCTCGGCAAAGACGAAGCGATCGCGCGCTGTAAGAAGACCGACGGCGCGATCCTCGAGATGCTTCAAGACTCCGCCAAATCGAAAGATTTCGGCAAGATCCTCAAAGGCATGGAAGAGGAAGAGTTACGCGTGATGGTCGTGGATGAAAAAATTCGTCCCGACGGTCGCAAAGCCGACGAGATCCGCGCGATCTGGTCGAAGGTTTCGTATCTTCCCAAGGTGCACGGCACGGGGCTTTTCCAGCGCGGCCAAACGCAAGTCCTCACGGCTGCAACGCTGGGCTCGATCTCGGACGAGCAGCGCCTCGACGGCATCATGGCGATACCGAACAAGCGCTACATGCACTATTACAACTTCCCGCCGTATTCGGTCGGTGAGACGCGCCCCATGCGCGCCCCCGGTCGTCGTGAAATCGGACACGGCGCGCTCGCGGAGCGCGCACTGATACCGATCTTGCCGCCCGAGGAAGAGTTCCCATACACGCTGCGCCTCATCAGCGAAGTGCTCGAATCGAACGGCTCGTCGTCGATGGCATCGGTTTGCGGTTCGACGCTCGCGCTCATGGATGCGGGCGTGCCGATCAAGAAGCACGTTGCGGGCGTCGCGATGGGCCTCGTCTTGCACGGAAAAAAGCACGCGATTCTCAGCGACATCCAGGGTCTCGAAGATGCCCTTGGCGAGATGGACTTTAAAGTCGCCGGTACCGTCGATGGTATCACCGCGATTCAGATGGACATCAAGGTCGCGGGCATCACGATCGAAATCATGCGCGAAGCGCTGGTCGAAGCAAAAAAAGCTCGGCTCTTCATCATCAAGAAACTCGTCGAAACGATCCCCGAAGCGCGTAAGGAACTCTCGCAGCACGCGCCGCGCATGATCGTCCTCCAGATCGATCCCGATAAGATTAAGTCGGTCATCGGGCCCGGCGGCAAGGTCATCAACAAGATCATTGCCGATACCGGCGTCAAAATCGATATCGAAAACGACGGCCGTGTCTTCATCGCGGGACCCAACGGCGAAGGCGCGGAGAAGGCCAAGAAAATGGTCGAGGCCTTAACCAAAGACGTCGTCGTCGGTCAGACCTACATGGGCACCGTTACGCGCCTGATGAATTTCGGCGTCTTCGTCGCCGTGCTCCCCGGCAAAGAGGGGCTGGTCCACATCAGCCAACTCGCACCGGGTCGCGTCGAGAAGGTCGAAGACGTCGTCAAGGTCGGCGACGAGATCATGGTCAAGGTCATGGAGATCGACAGCCAAGGCCGCGTTAATCTCAGCCGCAAAGCCGTTCTCGGCGGCGGTACGGACGACGAAGAATCAACGCCGCGTCCGCCTCGCGGAAACGGCGAATTCAAGCCGCTCGGCGGCCCGAGCGGACCGCCGAATGACGGACCCGAGCGCAGCGGCGGCGGGCGGCGGCGGCGCGAATAAGGCCATTCATACACGTCGGGCTTGAAGTCCGATCGGCGAGCCCCGTTTCGACGGGGCTCGTTTTATTTTTACGTCAGCGAGTTCGAACGTAAATTTTTCATGACGACCGAACGCCGGCGCGAGTGACCGACACCACTTCATCTCCCCGTTGCTAAGGATTGGTTCTGTGAAGTTGTCGACACGCCGATAGCTCATATGTGCTTGCTATATCCCGTCGAGGCACGCCGCGTTGGGTCGCCCTTTCTTTGGCGGGTTGCCTTCTCACGTCGATCGCCCTGACGGTAATCGCCGTCGCTTACGGATCGAGACCGAGTCCGGGACTATCATCGATGGGCGCAATGCTCGACGGTGCGACGGTCGCAGCGGCGCTCGCTTGCGGCGCCGTGTTCTTCGGTTTCGGCGCGAAGACGCGCTCGATTTTTCTCGTTCTCCTCGGCGGGGCATTCGCGGCTCGTGGCGGCATCGGCGCTGCAGTTGCCGCGTTTCCACAACGCGCAGCGACGCTCGGCTTTGCCGGCTGGGTCGTCGATCACATCGCTTTCACGACGTGCGTAACCATCGCGATCGGCCTGATCGCAAGCCGGCGCGGTCGCGAACTCGCGACGCCGTTCGTCATCGCGACGATCGGGGCGCTCGCAGCCGGCACGGTCGCAATCGTCGTCGTCATCCCCGCGAGCCTCTGGCACGTCGGAGGCATCGCGGATCTTCACGGGCGAGCGGGTCGCCCTTACGAATCATTTCCGTCGCTCGTCGTCGCGACGCTGGCCGTGACGGGCGCGATCGCCGTCGGCGTGGTGCTGTGGGCTGAAGTGCGCAAGATCCTTCCCCTGCGGGCGGCAATATTTGCTGTTTTTGCATCCGAAGTCGACGTGATGCTCGGCCTCTTCGTAACGCCCAATTCGATCGGATGGTACGCGGCGAAGGGGTTCGCTGCCGTCGTCGCGTCCGCGCTGCTCGTCGCCTTCATCCAAGAGCTCACGTGGCGGCGCGCGACCGAACGCGTCGCCGAAGACCAAGCCGGAGCGCACGCACGCGAGCGCCAAGACGATCAACAACGCCTGGTCTATCTCGCCTATCACGACGAGCTCACCGGCCTCTTCAACCGGGCGCACTGGCAGAACGTCTTGCGCGATCGCATCACCGCTGCGAAAGCCGTCGCGGGAGTGAAGGACGGATTTTCCGTCCTCTTCATCGATCTCGACCGGTTCAAAGACATCAACGATCGTGGTGGCCACGCGTTCGGGGATGCGGTCCTCAACGAAGCCGCGCGACGCCTGCGCGCCAGTGTCGTCGACGAACGATCGATCGGCCGTTTGGGCGGCGACGAGTTTGCGATGATTTGCGAGCAACACGATCCTACGTTTCTCGCGGCGCGTGTGGGCGAAATCTTCCGAACGCCGTTCACCGCCTGCGGAACCACGACCGACCTCGGCGTTTCGATCGGCATCGCTCGCTTCCCGATGGATGGGGAATCGGCAGAAGATCTCTTACGAAATGCCGATCAAGCGCTCTACCTCTCGAAGCGCGGAGGCGGGAACTCGTTCATGCGCTACGACGCAAGTATGGCCGAGGATCGGCGCCGTAAAGTCTCGATTCGAGAAGCGCTCGGTTCCGCTTTACCCAACGGCGAATTCGATCTCTATTATCAGCCGATTTTCGATCTCGAGTCCCGCCGTTGCGAGAGCGTCGAAGCCTTGATCCGCTGGAATTCCTCGACGCTCGGACGGCTCGCGCCCGACGCGTTTATCCCCGTCGCCGAAGACACGGACATGATGCGCGAGATCGGGCGCTTCACGCTCGAACGCGCGGTTCAATCGCTCTCCCGCTGGCACGGACATCGCGGCAGTGCGATGCCGGGACGTATCGCGGTAAACGTTTCGGTACGGCAACTCCGCGACTCGAAATTCTTCGACCACATTCTCGCGCTCTTGCGCGAACACGCAGTCGATCCAACGCGCCTCGAACTCGAGATCACCGAGTCCGCTGCGATGGCCGATATGGATTCCGCAATCGAACTGCTCACGCGTTGCCGCAATCTCGGATTGTGTATCACGCTGGATGATTTCGGCACGCATTACTCTTCGCTGACGCACCTACAGCGCTTACCGATCGATACGATCAAGATCGACAAGTCGTTCGTTCAAGGCTGTCCCGGCAACGCCGACGACGTGTCGATCGTGCGCGGTATCATCAGCCTCGGCCACGAGCGCCGGCGTCGCATCGTTGCCGAAGGCATCGAAACGCACGAGCAACTTCGCTGGCTGCACGCTGCCGGCTGCGACTTCGGACAAGGCTATCTGCTGGCGCGACCGATGCCGGAGGTCGACCTCACGCGCCGCCTCGCCGAAGACTTCTCACTCAAAGCCGTCAGCGCCGGGTTCCGCATCGGATAGCGAAGATGCGGATCGCGCGTCGTCACGGGGGCGGATAGGCGAACGTCGGGTAAGCCGCGACGCTATCGGAGTTGCCGTCGCGCTCGCAAATATCGTCAAAGTCGGCGACGATCAAAGAGGATCGAGCGCAGATCTTCAACGGTTGAGATTATCGTTTCGAGTAGTAGATCGGCTGCGGAAAATTCCAAAGAGCGTGAAAAGCCGATACGACGAACGGATTGAGCGTGCGCAAGTAAATCTGACGGATCAAAAAGGCCCGAAAAAGGAGCTCTTCGTATGGGGTGTTCCCGAATATCTGTCCGACCCAATCAGATAAACTGCCGTCGATCCCGGGGCCCGAGTTCCATGCGGAGTCGAACGCAAAATTAGCACCGGCGAAGCCCATCGTGCCTTCCGCTATTGCAAATGCGCACCATGCGAGCGGAAATGCTGCGCCTCGGGTCGCGACATTTCGCCACGAGATGCCCAAATCGCGGGGCCGAACGTGCCCGAACCCGATAACCAAAACTCCGATGATCATAATAATCATTCCGAGATTGGCAACGAGCGTCGGCATCGTGTGCGAATTCGACCGGTGATATGTCATGAAATTGAAGAGCAGCGAGAATCCGAAAACCTACACGAGGACCAGCACGAACAGCGGATCAGAGATACGACCCTGAGCGTCGAAAGCGACCGCGCGTCGAACCATATTTTTAGATTCTGGCAGCCGGATACGATACTTGCAAGGGCACATCGTGCAACGCCGCGCGCCGCAATCGTCGAGTCGACTCCTCGCTCTCGTTAACGCGGATGCGAGGCGAGACGGCCAGTCTCAATCGCTTGCGCGAATTCGATTATCGTATCCATCCTACGAAAACCCGCGATAGCCGCGCACGGGGATAATCTGCGTTTCGAGCATGCCCTTCGCGACGAGCGGAAGGGTCGCGACGGCGGCCTCCGCTTCCTCGAGATTCCCGCACTCGAGAACGAGCACCGCGCCCGCAACATCACCACGGGAATGGGCCGCGCGAATCGTGCCCTGCGCGTAGAGCGCGCGCACGCGATCGGCCTCGGGGCCCAACAGTTCCGCGAACTGGTCTTCAGTAAACGCTTCTGTCCGTCGACGCGCGAGAACGAAAAATTGCATGGAACGTCCTTCGCGAAAGTCGAAGCGCCTTCCAGCCGTCGGCTGCGGTAACGCTCGCGGGCCTGCCATTTGATGGCCCGATAGGTGCCGCGCGCGTCGGTTATTTGAATGGCGAATATGTGTTGAACCCGAGCAAGACCGAGCTCGAAACATCCGCGATGAATCTAGTCGTGGCGGGCACCGAATCCGCTGTGTTAATGGTGGAATCGGAAGCAATGGAATTGCCTGAAGATGTGATGTTGGGTGGTATTGTTTTTGGCCACACACAACAACAAGCGGTGATTAACGCGATTCTGGAATTGGCTGACGAAGCCGGTAAAGATCATTGGGAATGGACCGCGCCGGTGCCACCGCAAGCCTTGATCGATCAGATCAGCACGATGGCGGCAAATGATTTGAACGAAGCGTTTCGCATTAAAGCCAAGGGTGCAAGAAGCGAAAAATTATCTGAAATCAACAAGCGCGTAGTGGGTGAACTCTGTACGGGCCTCGACGGCGCACCGGACAAAAATACCGTTAACGCACTGTTGTTCAACATCGAATCAAAAATTGTGCGCGGCCAAATTCTGAATGGAGAGCCACGCATTGACGGTCGCGATACCCGCACCGTGCGCCCGATCTCGATCCGCACGTCGGTATTGCCTCGCACCCACGGCTCCGTCCTGTTCACACGCGGCGAAACCCAAGCAATTGTGGTGGCGACATTGGGCACGTTGAAAGAATCGCAGATGATCGATGCACTCCAAGGCGAGTACAAAGATCGCTACATGTTCCACTACAACTTCCCTCCATACTCGACCGGTGAAACGGGCCGCGTCGGTACGCCAAAGCGTCGCGAAATCGGTCATGGCCGTTTGGCGAAACGCTCACTCATCGCGGTGTTGCCATCGGAAGAAGAATTTGGCTACTCGATGCGCGTCGTGTCCGAAATCACGGAATCAAACGGCTCGTCGTCGATGGCGTCCGTTTGTGGTGGCTGTCTGGCGCTGATGGATGCCGGTGTGCCGATCAAAGCGCACGTGGCCGGTGTGGCGATGGGCTTGATAAAGGACGGCAATCGCTTTGCTGTGTTGACCGATATTTTGGGTGACGAAGATCATTTGGGCGATATGGATTTCAAAGTGGCGGGCACCGACAAAGGTATCACGGCGCTGCAAATGGATATCAAGATCACCGGCATCACCAAAGAGATCATGGATGTCGCGTTGAAGCAGGCCAAGGAAGGCCGCATGCATATCTTGGGCTTGATGAAACAGGCGATGCCATCGTCACGTTCGGAACTGTCATCGTTCGCGCCGCAGATCATCAAAATCAAAATCAATCCAGACAAGATTCGTGATGTTATCGGCAAAGGCGGCGCGGTCATCCAAGCGATCACGCGCGAGACCGGCACCGAGATTGACATCGCAGAAGACGGCACGATTTCGATTGCATGTGTATCCGCAGAAGCGGGTGCGGCAGCGAAGAAGCGGATTGAGGACATCACCGCGGAAGTCGAAGTTGGCAAGATTTACGAAGGGCCGATTTTGCGTCTGCTGGATTTCGGCGCGATCGTCAGCCTGATGCCCGGTAAAGATGGCCTGTTGCACATCTCGCAAATCGCGCACGAGCGCGTGAACGCAGTGTCGGATCACCTGAAAGAAGGCCAAATCGTCAAAGTTAAAGTCATGGAGGCCGACGACAAAGGCCGCGTTCGCCTGAGCATGAAAGCGCTGCTCGATGCGCCCGCCAAGCCAGAAGCCGCGCCGCACGAAACACATTAAATGTTTGTAGCGGTTGAAATGAGCCCGTAAATCTGGCTGCTGTAATCAGTAAATAAACCCCAGCATGGGCGGGGCGTTTGGAGCAAATTTTGCTCGGACGCCGCGCGGGTGCTAGGGTTTTATTTTTTAGTGGCGTGGAAGCGCCTAGCATAACCGTCAATTTACGCTTGCACATCAGCTTGCGACGGTAGTATTGAAAAGCGCAATGAAAACGAGTTCAGGCGAATGAATAAGGGCGAAGCAACCAAAGTTGGGCGTACAGATCTTGCCTAGAACGTCCCAACATGCGTATAATTCTCATTCATTAGTTTGGCAGTCGGGGCGTAGCGCAGCCCGGTAGCGCGCCTGGTTTGGGACCAGGATGTCGTAGGTTCGAATCCTATCGCCCCGACCATTTTAAAAGTTCAATATCAGTAACTGTCCGACGTGCTTGCTTTGTTCTAATCCCGTAACACGCAACGATGTGATTCGTGCCCGTAGCTCATCTGGATAGAGCACCGGCCTTCTAAGCCGGGGGTAACAGGTTCGAGTCCTGTCGGGCGCACCAAATTGTGCTTTGATATCAATCAATTAGCACCACTTCCATGAATTGATGGAAGGTGAAATTGTCCCAATTGTACATTCTTGGGACAATAACGCCTCACAACTTGAGGCGGCTCAGCTTTTTTGAGCAACGTGGCCAATGGACCGATTTCAATGGAACGGTTCCTCTTCTCTCCACCCCGCGCGAGAAAGAGAAATTGAGCGGCTTACTTCTGAAAAGAGGTTGGCATATGGCCACAATCATTAAGCACGGCGACGGCTACCAAGTGAAAATCCGTCGAAAAAATTGCATCCCTGTTAGCAAAACATTTCCGACGCACCAGCTCGCAAAAGACTGGGCTATTACCACTGAATCTGAAATGATTCGCGGTCAGTACGTCTGTCGTCACTCGGCTGAAAATACGTCGCTACGTGATGCGTTGGAACGATATTCGGTTGAAATATCGGCTGAAAAACCTGGGGCCGCCACGGAACGATATCGCATAAGGCTTTTACAATCTCAACTGTTTGCGTCACGGTCGTTGAGCAGCCTACGTCCTGAGGATTTCATAAAGTATCGTGATGAGCGCCGTCATTGTTTACGGCAGAATTTATCAACCGCTGATAAAAGGGTTGCTGAGGCTGCTCGCAAACGTAAGGACTTAGCTAGCTTGCCCAAGACATTCTTTGTTTCAGACTGCACAGTGCGGAAAGAACTTCGGCTAATTTCTCACTTGTTCAATATCGCAAAGCGTTGCTGGAATATTTATGTTGATAATCCGATCCAGTCGATCAAATTGCCTCCCGAAGGCGAGCCAAGAACGATCCGAATCCAGCCAGACCAATACACAAAATTATTGGCAGCTTTCGATACTTTTCAAAATCCCCACATCAAGCCTTTTATACTTTTTTTAGTTGAGACAGCCTTGCGGCGGGGCGAGGCACTTTCGCTACTTTGGGATGACGTTCGGCTTGAACAGAGATTTATCCTGCTGCGTAAAGGTAAAAACCAAAAGCCTAGGCAGGTACCGCTTTCTACAAGTGCAGTTGCAGTCCTTCAAAATTTGCCGCGAAATTCAGATAGTTTGTACATTTTTCCAATATCCACGGATGTTGTAAAACAATCGATGCGAACGGCTATAAGGCGTGCAGGGCTGATTGGGAGCGGCATTTGTACCCATACCCTACGTCACGAGGCTTGCAGTCGTCTAGGGGATCGTGGCTTTACTGCCGTTCAAATTGCAGCCGTCAGTGGGCATCAAACTTTGCAGCTGGTTGCGCGATACGCCCATATTGATGTGCTGGCGCTTGCCAAGCAAATGGGATAGTCAGGCCGTGTTGTTGAGCGGGTTCGGTGAAATAGAGATATTTCATCGAAATTTTGCGACCGGCCAATGCCTGTTGTTGGCGCCGATGCATTTTTGACCCGCTGGGTCAATATTCAATCGGCGCGAACAACTGAGTGAGTTTTCGGCTGTAGGCTTGCAAAATATTGCTTCTCCGTGCGAGCATTTATGTACCACCCATAACCCAAGAGGAATTGATGAGCGTCCCCTTTTGTGAATCAGAACGTTCGCTCGCAGAGCAGAGCAACGGCCACTACGACTCGCAGATATTAATATGTAAGAAAAGCTGCAATGCGTTAGATGAAGTGATCGCGAGTGAGCGTCAACGATTGCTGAAAATTATGAAAATAATTGCGGCAGTTTGTGGAGTGGTTTTGCTGTTGTTTAGGGTGCCAATAGTGGCGGAGTTCGTTATGACGAAAACAGTCATAGATTTGCTCTGTGTTGTTTGTGCTGGTGTCGCAATATGGATTGTTTTCGTCAAAGAGAATCTGATTCTAAAAAAGCTTCATGTTCCAAAACAATCGTTAGAAACGCTTAATTCAGAATTGACCCAAAACGAACATGACCAGATAGCTGACGTTGAGCTGTGTCAGGGTTATGTAGAGGTGTCTGATTTGATCTCTATGCGAGCACGGTCTAAAATTCGGAAATGCTTGCTGGAGCGCTATCTATGAAATTCAAGTTTGGTTTTCCGAGCGAGCCGGATTCAATGCTCGATGGGGCGCGCAGGTTGGCTTTGCCGATCAAAAAAACCTACATTGTCGCTACCGCGATTGGTTTTTTTATAATGCTGCCGTTGTTTTATGGCATGTGGCGGATGCGTTGGAGCAATGATGTTATTTTTGGCGTGTTCAAGGCCGACACAATATTGCCCCTGCTGAGCGCAATGTTGGTAACGGTGATAGCTCACGAGTTTTGTCATTTGGTCATGCATCCGTTTTGTGGCCTCACAGATAAGTCTTATGTCGGGCTGGATAAAAAAACGGGACTTGTTTATGCACAGTATCTCGGCGTCGTTTCAAAAATGCATTTCACAGCTATTGGTGTTGCGCCGCTGGTGATTGGAACCATCATTTCACTTTGGCTTGCATCGATGATGCCTGAGTGGGCTTCGTGGCTTGCGTTCGCATCTATTTTCAACGCAGTGGGTGCTGGTGGCGACGTTTACATACTCGCGGTTGCGTGGCGCGAGGTGCCAGCTCAAATGTCTTTACAGGGGCATCGGTTTGGTAAAAAATTACATCGCACTTGAAGATCGGCAATCAAGAAAGAATCTGAAAGGTAATATTTTTTTCACTTAACGTCGTGCACCATTCATCAAAATCTGATTTTGTCGAAGTGCCTATGACCGTCGTGTGAGAGTCGTCAGGGTTCTGTCGCATTAAGCTTTTTTCGTCAACAAATAGCGTTGATTTCATTGACTTTTTCCCCCTTGAAATTGCTTAACACCAACCAAATCTCAAATTTTGCTGCGTCCGCTCGATAGGCTCCGCTTTGCCGCATGGCGAATTTCCAATATTCGATCCGCGTAGAATTGCAGATTCGAAATTGACAGCGTATGCAACCTCTTTGCTACTCTAGGCGGTATTTAATTTTATGGCGATACTGATGAAGGAAGCTAGTCCGCCAACTGATTTTCTGGAAATTGAGGCCATTGAATTTGATCGTCGCGTAGATTTAGCATACTCGGCAATTCCAGCGTCGCTGCGTATTTTTGCTGAATTAGCCCAGGTTCATCCTGAGGAAAATAGTGATGTGAAATCCGATAACACTGTCGTTTATAGTTGCATCGCACTTGTAGTCGGTGGTTCCATACTTCAGTGGATTTTGACTGGTAACAATCCAAGCTTTGGCCTCGGAACTATTCTTAGCTTGCTGGCGGTTGTAGCTACGTTTTTTGCGATAGATATTCGCGATAAGAAGCTCGCCCGAATACTTGAGACGTTTTCGACGCGCCGCGCGATTTACGTTGCTAGGCTTGCCGAATTAGAAATAATTTGGTTAGGCGCGACTGCATACAATAACTTTCATGAACTGGCACGCTTTTGCAATTTGGTTAATGAAAAATATTTTAATCGGGAAGACAAGCAATTCTACGAGTGGTGGTTAGGCACAAAGGAACAGATTTTATTAAGGGTATGCGGAACTGAAAAAGTTGAAAAAATTGCTGGTACTCGAGCATTTGAGTATAAAAAAATGATGCGATCGTTTCGTGGAAATCCTCCGCTGACGGATGACGAAGTAAAGAAAAGTCAACCTGTCGGATCGGTCGCCGCCAAAATATTGGCGACACTTGTGAAGCATTGAAATTTTGGATGAGGTTTAACGTGCAGTTCGATTTATTCTCCAACTATTTGTTTGTTTAATTTTCGGCAAGCAGCCTTCTCGTAAAATGAACGCTCATGATTATCTTAGACCTTGGAAGCTGTTCAGCCTTGCAATAGGTCTAGCCTGGCTCATCTACGGCGCGCTCAACTACAACATTTCGGACTGGGATGTCGGTATTTCGCTCATCATGGCGT